>Ga0187833_10003224_pt1 | contig 16700 bp, 22 predicted proteins | sample ETNtaG_37_FD_167968 | JGI IMG/M metagenome (GOLD analysis project Ga0187833, IMG submission 167968) | Marine microbial and viral communities from oxygen minimum zone, Eastern Pacific Ocean - ETNP2014_SV_400_PacBio MetaG (Illumina Assembly) | ecosystem: Environmental > Aquatic > Marine > Hypoxic...
AATTTTATACAGAAAATTACGGTAAAATAACTGGAGTTATCTTTGGAGCCACTTCAAAAAAAATTAAAAGCTATTTATTAATTGGTAATAAATTTCATTTGAATTTCAAAGATAAACGAGAAAATAATTTAGGTCATTTAAAAGTTGAAATTGATCAAGTATTAACACCTATATTTTTAGAAAATAAAAAAAAATTATATTGTATTATTTATGCAATGAATCTTATTAATATTTTAACTGTTAATAATCAAGAAAATAAAAATATTTATAATTTGATTAATATTTTTTTTGAAATTCTTAATGATAGTAATTGGATATTAAATTTTATATTTTGGGAACTCAAAATTTTTAAAAATATAGGTTACGACATAAATTTTAAAGATTATGTAAAAAAAACATTTATTGATGGTGATGAAAAATTTATTATTGAAACAAGTAAAAAAATAATGCCTAATTTTTTAGTCAATCATGAGAGCTTACCAAAAAATAATATTGAAATCCTTAACGGTTTTAACATAGTAGGTGATTTTTTAGATAAAACTATTCTAAAACCTAATAATATAAATTATCCAGTATCACGACTCGAATTTACCAATTTAATTAAGTAAATTTAGATTAATGCTATCTGCAAAATAAGTAACAATTGCATTTGCGCCAGCTCTTTTAAAAGATATTAATGTTTCTATTACTGATTTTTCATCAATAATTTTCTTATCTATTCCATTTTTTAATAAACTATATTCGCCAGAAACTTGATAGGCTATTACTGGTATTTTAAAATTTTCTTTAACACTTTTGATTATATCCAAATATGGCATACCAGGTTTTACCATTACCATATCGGCACCTTCTTTTATATCTAATGAAACTTCTCTTAGTGCTTCATTGTGATTTTTATAATCCATTTGATATGATTTTTTATCACCTTTTAAAGCTTTTTTTGAACCTACCGCATCTCTAAAAGGGCCATAGAAACTAGAGGCATATTTTACTGCGTAAGATAGAATTTGTACATCTTTTAAATTTTCTTTATCAAGTTTTTGTCTTATTTTTTTAATTCTTCCATCCATCATGTCAGAAGGAGCAATAACATCACAGCCCATTCTTGCTTGTAAAATAGATTGTTCCACTAATAAATCGACAGTTTCATCATTTATAATATAATTGTTCTTTAATACACCATCATGACCATGCGAAGTGTAAGGATCAAGCGCGACATCACACATTATTCCTATTGTGTTTTTATATCTTTTTTTTATATATCTTATTCCTTGGCACACTAAATTATTTTCATTTAAAGCTTCTGTTCCTAAATTATTTTTAAGTTTTGGATTTGTGTAAGGAAAAAGAGCTACCATTGGAATTTTTCTTCTAATAGCTTTTTCGACAATTGTTGCCAACATATCTATTGAGTATCTATAAACATTTTGCATTGATTTAATTAGAATTTTTTTATTTTTTCCCTCAATCAAAAAAATAGGCAATATAAAATCGTTTACTGATAAATTATTTTCTTGGACCAATCTTCTAGACCATTGAAATTTTCTCGATCTTCTTAATCTTAAATATGGATATTTTCCAGTGATAATCATTATCAATTAAATAAATTTGATGTGACAATAGTATTATTTATAATAATAATCTATAAGATAGTAGAACATCAATGTCTAAATTATTTAATGATTTTCAAAAACAAGAACTTAAATTTGATATAAATAAATTAAATATAGCCTGTAAAGAAGTGCTAAAAATTAAAGGTTTTAACACAAGTCTTGACATTCCTCATTTAGCAGGAATAGATTTAAATCATGTACCTGGAGAATCTATATTAATCAAAAGACACAATGTTAGTGGTGTATTTTGCACTAAACTTAATAACACTTGTGAGGAAGTTCAAAGAAATAAAATGATTGATAAAAACAAATATACTAAATATCATAATGCATTTAATGGTGCTGAAGAAAACAGAATTCATTTAGTTCCCCGTGTATTAGATTATAAATTTAATTAATTTGAAAAAAATATTTATAGCTTCAGATCACGCAGGATATAAACTTAAAAAGGAAATAATAAGAAAATTTTCTAAAAAATTAAATTTTCAAGATTTAGGAACAAATAATTCTACCAAATCAGTAAATTATCCTTACTATGCACATAAACTTTGCAATAAAGTAAAAAAAAATAAGTTAAATATTGGTATCCTAGTTTGTGGATCTGGAACGGGCATGGTAATGGCGGCTAATAAACATAAAAAAATAAGAGCAGCTCTTTGTTATTCAGTAAAAAATGCAAAATTATCTAGATTGCATAATGATGCAAATATTATTACATTAGGTAGCAGATTAATTAGCAAGAAGTTGGCATTTAAATGTTTAAACGCTTTTTTGAATACTAGTTTTGAATTTGGAAGACACACAAGAAGAGTTAAAAAAATTTAAATTTTTATAGATTAATAAACATGTCAATCGAAAATAAATATATAAATTCTGATCATGAAAATTTTTTTGAAAAAAATTTGTCTGAAAGTGATCCGGAAATATTTAAGGCAATAAATAACGAATTAATTAGACAACAAAATCACATTGAATTAATTGCTTCGGAAAATATTGTTTCTCAAGCAGTTCTAGAAGCTCAAGGATCAGTTTTAACAAATAAATATGCAGAAGGATATCCAGAGAAAAGATATTATAATGGATGTGAACATGTGGATGTTGCTGAAAAACTTGCAATTGAAAGATTAAAGAAATTATTTAATTGTAAATTTGCAAACGTCCAACCACATTCAGGAGCCCAGGCTAATGGAGCTGTCTTTTTAGCATTACTTAAGCCTGGTGATTGCATAATGGGAATGAGTTTAAATTCAGGAGGACATCTAACACACGGATCTAAAGCTGCAGTTTCAGGTAAATGGTTTAATTCTATAGCATATGAAATTGATAAAGATTCTGAATTAATTAACTATGATTCTCTAGAAAAATTAGTTATTGAAAATAAACCAAAATTAATCATTGCTGGAGGAAGTGCTTATTCAAGAATCATTGATTTTAAAAGATTTAGAGAAATAGCAGATAAAGTTGGTGCTTATCTGATGGTCGATATGGCTCACTTTTCAGGTTTGGTTGCGGGAAAAGGTTATCCAAATCCAATAGATCATGCTCATGTTGTAACTTCTACAACACATAAAGTTTTTAGAAGTGCAAGAGGTGGAATTATCTTAACTAACGATGAAATTTTAGCTAAAAAAATTAATTCAGCTGTATTTCCAGGATATCAAGGAGGACCTTTAATGCATATTATTGCAGCCAAAGCAGTAGGATTTAAAGAAGCTTTAAAATCTGAATTTAAAGATTACATTAAATCAGTACTAGCAAATGCAAAAATACTTTCAGAAACGTTAAAAAATAATGGTTTTAAAATTTATTCAGGTGGTACTGATACTCATTTAATGTTAGTCGATTTAAGACCATTTAATGTTAAAGGAAATCTAGCTGCTGAAAGTTTATCTAGAGCAAATATTACATGCAATAAAAATGGAATTCCTTTTGACACCGAAAGTCCTATGGTAACTTCGGGTATTAGATTGGGGTCTCAGGCAGCTACAACAAGAGGATTTGGGTTAAACGAATTTAAATTAGTAGGAGATCTAATTACTAAAATAATTAAAGGATTATCATCAAATCCTAAAGATAATAGCAGAATAGAAGAGCAAGTTAGAAAAGAAGTTGTAGATTTATGTTCAAATTTTCCTATATATAAATATTTAAGATGATTTACATTTATGATTTGCCCAATTTGTAAAAAAGGAGAAACTTCTGTTGTCGACTCTCGCCCGACAGAAGATGGAACTACAATAAGAAGAAGAAGACTTTGTATTTGTGGTCAAAGATTTACTACTTTTGAAAGAGTTCAATTTAGAGAACTTACAGTAGTTAAAAAGAATGGAAGAAAATCTTCATTCGATAGAGAAAAACTAGCTAAGTCAATCTATGTTGCTCTTAAAAAAAGACCAATAGATACAGAAACCGTCGAAAAGTTTATTTCTAGAATTTCAAGATCTTTGGAAGAATTAGGACAAAGTGAAATTTCATCAAAAACAATTGGCACAATGGCAATGGAAGGTTTGAAAGAACTTGACCCAGTTGCGTATGTACGTTTTGCATCTGTATACCGAAATTTTAGGGAAGAAAAAGACTTTGTACAATTTGTAGATGGAATTGATGTCTTTAAAAAAAGATAGCTTCAACAAATTAGATAATAAATTTATGAAGCTTGCTATAAATTTAGCAGGGAATCAAAAAGGATTAACAGGAACAAACCCATCAGTTGGCTGTGTAATTGTTAAAAATTATAAAATAATTTCATTTGGAGTGACAAATATAAACGGCAGACCTCATGCTGAGACAATTGCTATAAATAAAAATATTAAAAAAATTAATGGAGCAACAATATATTTAACACTAGAACCTTGTTCCCATTATGGAGAAACTCCTCCATGCACTAAAGCAATTATTAAAAATAAAATAAAAAAAGTTAATTATTCCATAGAAGATATTGATACCAGATGTTTTAATAAAGCAAAAAAAATTTTAAATTCAAAAAAAATTAAGACGAAATCTGGACTATTAGTCAAAGAAGCAAAAAATTTATATAAAAGTTATAATTATATAAAAAAAAACAAATCTCCCTATATAGTTGGTAAACTTGCTTGTTCTGCCAATCTAAATATATTAAAAAATAATCAGTCAATCACCAATGTTCATTCTAGAAAAATATCCCATTTATTAAGATATGAATATCAAGGAATATTAACTTCATATACTACAATAAATACTGATAATCCAAAATTAACTTGTCGTTTAAATGGATTAGAAAAATTTTCTCCAAAAAGATTGATTATAGATAAAGATTTAAAAATTAACATGAAATCTTATATTGTTAAAAATTCAAGAAATTTGAATACATTTATTTTTCATAATTCTAAAAATATAAAAAAAATAAACAATTTAAAAAAAATGAGATTAAAGTTAATTTATCAAGATGTTGAGGTAAATGGATATTTTAATTTAAAAAAAATTTTTAAACAAATTTACAAACTTGGTATTCACACCGTTTTAGTTGAGTTAGGAAATAAATTTACTCATAAAATATTATCAGAAAAACTATTTAATGAATTCTATCTCTTTAAAAGCAATAAACTTATTAATAATAAAAATAAAATAAATGTATTAAATATAACTAATAAATTAAATGAAGATTTTAAAAATAAAAAATATGTTAATACATACCTAGATAAAGACACTCTATTACATTATTACTAAAAAAATGTTTAGCGGAATTATATTTAATAAGGGAAAAGTACATAAAATCCAAAAAAGAAAAAATGGAATTAATCTTTTTTTAAGATCTTCGATTAAATTTACAAAAAAAGATTTTGGTATCTCCGTCTCATGTGACGGCGTATGTTTGACTCTAATTTCTTATATGAAAAATATTATCGAATTTTATTTATCCAACGAAACTTTAAATAAATCAAAATTTAAGAAAGTTAAATTAGGTGATGAAATTAACTTAGAATTGCCGCTTAAATTTGGTCAAAATATTTCAGGCCATATATGCCAAGGACATGTTGACACCATAGGAAAAGTAATGAATATAAAAAAAGTTGATAAATCTCAAGTTTTTGAATTTAAAATTACTAAAAAATTTATAAGACTTTTAGTACAAAAAGCTTCTATTTTGATTAATGGTGTATCACTAACAATTTCAAAAATTAAGAAAGATAGTTTTGAAATATGGGTTATCTCGCATACAATAAAATTAACCAATCTTTCGAGACTTAAAAAAAATGATTTAGTTAATGTTGAAATTGATATTTTATCTAAATATATAAATAAATTTGTTCATGCAAAAAAATAAATTTAGTTCCATAGAAAGTGTTATCTTAACATCTAAAAAAGGAAGAATGTATATATTGGTCGATGATGAAAATCGTGAAAATGAAGGTGATCTAGTTTTTTGTGCTTCCGATGTAAATGCCAAAAAAATTAATTTTATGGCAAAGCATGGTAGAGGTTTAATTTGTCTAACAATAAATTCAATTCAAGCAAAAAAATTAAAATTAAACTATATGGCTCCAGTTAATCAATCAAGAAATCAGACAGCTTTTACAATTTCAATTGAAGCAAAAAAAGGAATTTCAACAGGTATATCAGCAAAAGACAGGGCTCGAACAATTAAAATAGCAACTAAAAAAAACGTGAATAAAAAAGAAATAGTATCTCCAGGTCATGTTTTTCCAATAGTTTCAAAAGATGGAGGAGTTCTTGTTAGAGCTGGACATACTGAAGCATCAGTTGACATTGCAAAATTATCAAAAAAAAATCCAGCTGCTGTTATTTGCGAAATCATGAACGAAGATGGAACAATGGCTAAAAGAGATGATTTATTTAAATTTGCAAAACGACACAATTTAAAAATTGCTAAAATTGAAGATTTAATTTCTTATAGATTAAAGAAAGAAAAATTAGTTAAATTGAAAAAAATATCTCAAATTATGGTTCAAAACCAAAAATATAAAATTAAAGTATATGAAAATTTAATAGATGGATCTGAACATTTTGCATTAATCAAAGGTAATTTAAAAAAAAGTACGGTTCCTAGGTTAAGAGTTATTTCCTTAAATGTGCTGCAAAATTATTTAATAAATCAAAAATTGCCCAATTCTTTTGATAAAACTTTTAGTTATTTTAAAAAATTTAATAATTGTGTACTTATATTTATTAGAGATCCAAATTTGCAATCAGTTACACAAACCCTAAAACAATACAAGAGTAAAATTTTTAATAAAAAAGGATATGACAAGTTGATTAAAAATTATGGAATAGGTGCTCAAATAATTAAATCGTTAAAAATTAAAAATATGATATTGGTTACAAGATCTAAAAAGAAAGTAGTTGGTTTAGATGGATATGGTATCAAAATTGTAAAACAGGAAATAATTTAATAAAAATGAAAAAGAAAATATTAATAGTTATTGCAAATTATTATAAAAATATTTCAAAAGAACTTATGATTAGTGCAAAAAATGAAATTAATAATTTATTTAAAATTAAAATTATCCATGTTCCGGGCGTTTTTGAAATTCCTATAACTATCTCAAAAAATGTAAAAAAATATCAGGGTTTTTTAGCTCTAGGTTGTGTTATTAAAGGAAAAACACCACATTTTAATTTTATATCTAAAGCTTCAATTGAAGCAATAATGAAACTTTCAGTCGATAATAAAAAGCCAATAGGCAATGGAATAATCACATGTTTAAATATGAAACAAGCTATTGAAAGAAAGAAAAAAGGTAAAGAAGCAGCTAGAGCTTTAATATCTGTATTATCACAATAAAATGCCATTACATTTTAGCCCCAAGAATAATCCTAGAGTTATAATAATACAAAAACTTTACGGTAAATTATTTAATAAAGAAGAAAATTTATCTTTTCCCAATCATAGATTCAAAAAATTCATTAAAGACGTTGTAAATGGAACCATTGAAAGAGATGAAATAATTAATGAAGAAATCAAAAAACATTTAGATTCTGATTTAAAATTAACAAATATAGATAAAGTTTTTCAGGTTGTTATTAAAAGTGCTATATTTGAGCTTCTTTACAAACCAAAGACTTCTGCCAAAATTATTATTAAAGAATATCTAAATGCATCAAATTTTTTTATTAATGATTCTCAAACGAAATATTTAAATGCTTTATTAGATAAAATATCAAAAAAAATTAGAACTTCTAATGAATGAATTTGAAATAATAAAAAATTATTTTCAAAAAATTACTAATAATAATCCTAGTGCACTAAATTTAAATGATGATGTTTTTTTTGATAAAAAAAATAAATTAGTTTTATCAATAGATACTTATAACGAAGGCATTCATTATCATAATTTAATGTATCCAAAACTAATCATAAAAAAAATATTAAGATCTTCAATTTCTGATTTGATATGCAAGGGTGTTAAACCTGAATATTTTTTTTTATCGGCGAGCGGTAATAAAAAATATTTTACTAAGAAGAATTTAAAACTAATATCGAAATCACTGAATCAAGAGCAAAAAAAATTTGATATAAAATTGTCTGGTGGTGATACTGTTTTTTCTAAAAAAAGTTCATTCACCGTTGTTTCCGTTGGCTATTCGAAGAAAATTATTAAAAGAAATAACGTTAAAAAAGGTGACGATATATATGTAACTGGTAATTTAGGTGATAGTTATATTGGATTAAAAGTATTAAAAAAACAAATAAATATTAACAATAAATTAAATAATTATTTTATAAAAAAATATTTTCTTCCAAATTTACCTATTAAATTACAAAAATACCTAAATAAATTTGCAAATTCATCTATCGATATTTCAGATGGATTATTTTCTGATATGAAAAAATTAATCAATAATCAAAAATATGGTTTTATTATTAATGTAGATAAAATTCCAATTTCTTCAAATTTACATCGCTATATAAGTAAAAGTAACCACAAAGTTTTGAATTTGATTTCAAGGGGAGATGATTATCAAGTATTATTTACTTCATCTAAAACTAAACGCCCTTATATCAAAAAACTTTCTAAAAGAATCAGTCAAAAAATTACTTTAATTGGAGAAATTAATGACCGAGATAAAAAATTTCAAATTTTTCAAAATGGAAAGTTGTTAAAATCTTTGATTTATGAAGGTTATTTTCACAATTTTTGAAAAGTTAAATATTGCCTTTTATGTTTTTTTTTGTAATGTCCGCATTTTAAAAAACAATTAAAGCACAAATTTTAAGGAATTTATGAATACTTCAGTTGAAACAATTTTATACTACATAATATTTGCAGGAATTTTATCAATCATTTATGCTTTTGTAACAGGTTCTAGCATAATTAAATTAAGTCCAGGAAATAGTAAAATGCAAGAAATAGCATCTGCAATACAAATTGGAGCAAAGGCTTATTTAACTAGACAATATAAAACCATAGCAATTGTTGGTATTGTTGTTTTAGCTATTATCACATTCGCTTTTAGCTTTTTAGTCGGAATTGGATACCTTGTTGGTGCCACATTATCAGGGATCGCTGGATATGTTGGTATGCTTGTATCGGTTCAAGCAAATGTAAGAACTGCAGAAGCATCAAGAAAGAGTCTTGCTAACGGATTATCAGTAGCATTTAAATCTGGAGCTATAACCGGTATGTTAGTAGCGGGATTAGCTTTATTAGCAATAACAGTTTATTATTTTATTTTATTAAAATTAAATGTTGAAGAACGAGAAATAGTTAATGCTTTAGTTGCTCTAGGTTTTGGCGCATCGTTAATATCTATATTTGCTAGATTGGGTGGTGGTATTTTTACAAAAGGAGCTGATGTAGGCGCCGATTTGGTTGGAAAAATTGAAGCTGGAATTCCAGAAGATGATCCAAGAAATCCAGCAGTAATTGCTGATAATGTAGGTGACAATGTTGGTGATTGCGCTGGTATGGCAGCAGATTTGTTCGAAACTTATGCAGTAACCATTGTTGCAACAATGGTTCTTTCTTCAATATTTTTTCATGGCGACATGAACATGATGATATATCCATTAACAATTGGAGGATCTTGTATCCTTACTTCTATTATAGGAACTTTCTTTGTGAAGTTAGGAAAATCAAAAAATGTAATGAATGCTTTATATAAAGGTTTTATTGCTACAGCAATTACATCATTAGTAATTTTATACCCTGTTACCGATTATGTTATTGGTTTTGATAATTCTTATAATGTTAGTGATAAAACTTTTAATGGTATGAGTTTATATTACTGTGGTGTAATTGGATTAATTATAACAGGTTTGATTATATGGGTAACTGAATACTATACAGGAACAAATTATAGACCTGTTAAAAGTGTGGCTGCTTCTTCAACAACTGGACATGGAACAAATGTAATCCAGGGCTTGGCCGTTTCTATGGAAGCTACGGCAATACCAGCGTTGATAATTGTTACTGGTATATTAATAACAAATTATATTGCAGGACTTTTTGGTATAGCTATTGCGGTTACAACTATGCTTGCGCTTGCTGGTATGGTTGTTGCCCTTGATGCGTATGGTCCAGTTACTGATAATGCTGGTGGTATTGCTGAAATGTCTAATTTGCCAAAAAATGTTAGAAAAACAACTGATGCTCTAGATGCGGTTGGAAACACCACTAAAGCAGTGACCAAAGGTTACGCAATTGGTTCTGCGGGATTGGGTGCCCTAGTATTATTTGCTGCGTACACAGAGGATATAAAATTTTTTTCAACAGTAGCAGGATCTAAATTAGAAGGGATTACAGTTAACTTTGATTTATCAAATCCATTTGTTGTAGTTGGTTTATTGATAGGTGGTATGCTACCATATCTTTTTGGATCAATGGGAATGCAAGCTGTAGGTAGAGCGGGTGGAGCTGTAGTCTTAGAAGTTAGAAGACAATTCAAAAAAATTCCTGGAATTATGAAAGGTAAAGCCAAACCAGATTATAGCAAACTTGTAGACTTGTTAACTAAAGCAGCAATTAAAGAAATGATTATTCCATCTTTATTGCCAGTACTATCACCAATAGTTTTATATATAATTATATTATTTATTGGAGGTCAAGAAGCAGCACTATCTTCAGTTGGTGCAATGTTGTTAGGTGTTATTATAACTGGTTTATTCGTCGCTATCTCAATGACGGCGGGAGGAGGAGCTTGGGATAATGCAAAAAAATATATTGAAGATGGTAAATTTGGTGGCAAAGGTTCAGAAGCCCATAAAGCTGCAGTTACAGGTGATACAGTTGGTGATCCTTACAAAGATACAGCCGGACCAGCAATAAATCCAATGATAAAAATTACAAATATTGTTGCATTATTATTGTTAGCAGTTATTGCAGGATAAATTATTTATTTATTTTTTGACCTATTTCTTGCGGGAGCATTTATTTTTTCTCTGAAACTTGAAAATATATTATACATAAAATTTTTTTGTTTAAATTCTTTTTGAGTTAATGACTTGAGATACTTAATTTTATTCATATCCTTCAAGTTAAAAATTTTTTTATTTTTTAAAATACCTCTGTTATTAAACTCAACCATGAGTATGTCATTTTTTTCAATCTTTTTATATCCGAGTTTAATTAACGATTGGTTTGTTTTTCTTCTTTCTATGTAAAACCATTTATTTTTGTTGAAATCACTTTTAGTAGAAGGTGGTCCAATTAAATTAATAATATCATTTTTATTTGTTTGATTTATAACTATTTTTTCAAATTTTGTTTCTAATGATTTAAATCCATGGTTTTTTGAAACTTTATTTGTTGAACAATTCAGTGTAAATAAAAATAGAAACAAAATAAGTATTTTCATATGAAAAATAATTATCTAAATATTTACAATAATTTAATTAAATTAACTAGAAATAAAAATTTATATTTAAATTTAAAACATACAGATACATTTTCAGATAGACTAATCATATTATTCTTTCATTTTGGCTTTTTTTTGAATATATACAAAATTGATACTAACAAAAAATACTTGCAAGAATTATTTGATTTTGTAATAAAACAGATTGAGCTTTCTATTAGAGAAATTGGTTATGGAGATGTTTCCGTTAATAAAAAAATGAAAGAATATGTAAATCTATTTTATTCTATAATTGAACAAATAGATTTATGGAATTCTTCAGATAATAAATATAAAACTGAATTAATGAAAAATTACCTATATATTGAAAAAAATTTAAATTATCATGTTGATTATTTTGAAAAATATCGATCTTTTTTAAAAAAAAATGCTTTAAATAACTTCACAAAAGATATAATAAACTTTAAATTTTAATTATGGCTGTACCAAAACGCAAAACTACAAAATCAAGATCTGGAATGAGGCGATCTCATATTAAAGTTTTTGCAAAAAATATTATAGAAGATAAAAAATCTGGCGAGCATAGATTATCACATCATTTAGACCTGAAAACAGGTTTTTATAAAGGTAGACAAGTTTTAGATCCAAAAGAATAATTATTTATGAACAACCCAATAATAATTGCAGTTGATGCAATGGGTGGCGATAATTCTCCTTCAAAAGTAATTGAAGGTATCAGCATTCATTTTAAAAATTCTAAAGATATTAATTATAAAATTTTTGGTAATGAAAAATTAATTAACCCTCTTGTTAATAAATATAAAATACAAAAAAATATTATAGAAATAATTAATACTGAAAATATAGTTGAAGATAAAGATAGTGCTTTGGTAGCCGCAAAAAAGGGAAAAGACACAAGTCTATGGCTTTCAATAGAAAGTTTGAAAAACAATCAATCTGACGCAATTATTTCTGCTGGCAACACAGGAGCATTATTTGTAATTGCTAAACTTAATCTTAAAATGATAGAAAATATCGATAGGCCTGCCTTATCCGGATTATGGCCAAATAAAAATAGCATGAATGTAGTTCTAGATTTAGGTGCCAATATTGAGTGTAGTGAAAAAAATTTAATTGATTTTAGTATAATGGGATCGGCTTTACATAAAGCTTTATTTGAAGATGAAATTGCTAAAGTGGCATTATTGAATATTGGATCAGAGGATTATAAGGGAAATTCTATAATCAAAAATACTTTTCAAAAACTCAAAGAGAATAAAAATCCGTTGTATGAGTTTTATGGATATATTGAAGGAAACCATATAATGGATGGAAATGTAAATGTTATAGTTACAGATGGCTTTACTGGCAATGTAGCACTTAAAACAGCTGAAGGGACAGCAAATTTTATTACAACGGAACTTAAAAAAACTTTGACCACATCATTGATTGGGAAATTTTCGTCATTGTTAAATCAAAAAAATTTAAAAAAATTTAAAAATAAGTTAGATCCAAGATTATATAATGGTGCAATTTTATTAGGTTTAGATAAACCTGTTGTCAAAAGTCATGGTTCAACCGATGCATTTGGTTTTGCCAATTCTTTGAAAGTATGTGAGAAAATAATAAGAGGAAGATTGATTGATAAAATTAAAGAAAATATAAACATTTAAGTGAGAATTAATTTAACAAAAAAAGAAATCATAAATTCAATTTATATGCAAATTGGATTTTCAAAAAAAATCTCTGATACATTGCTTGAAGATGTTTTTCAAATTATTTTAACTAATATTATAACTGAAAAAAAAGTTAAAATTGCTAAATTTGGAACATTTATACTAAGAAAAAAAAAACAAAGAATAGGCAGAAATCCAAAAACAAAAGAAACTAAACTAATATCTGAAAGGAATGTAATTTTATTTAAAGCATCTAAAGAATTAAAAAAATATATAAATAATAATGACTAATAAATCTCAAGATGCCTATAAAACAATAGGTGAAGTAGCTGAAATATTAAATTTATTTAATCCAAAAACAGGAAATTTATCAACACACACTCTTAGATTCTGGGAGAAAGAATTTAGACAAATTAAACCTAAAATATTTGCTGGTAATAGAAGATATTATGACGACAATACAATTAAGATATTAAAAAAAATTAAATTTTTACTTAAAGATAAAGGAATGACTATAAAAGGGGTAAAAAAAGTTCTAATTTCTGATGAATCAAAACTTGACGTAATAAACAATACAACTATAAACACAAAAAATATTTTGAAATCTAAATTAAGCAAAATTTCAAAAATTGTTAAAGAATTGAAAAAATAAAATGGCAAAAAAAACTCATGTTAAAGTACGACTGGTACCAGAAACCAAACCTGATAGTCCTTTTTTTTATTATGTTAAAAAACCTGCTGGCGGTGAAAAAGCTAAGATAAAATTAAAAGCCAAGAAATACAATCCTAGTACAAGAAAACACGAAATGTTTATTGAAAAAAAACTTCCGCCTCACAGCAAATAATTTATTTTTTTCTAAAAATTTTTTTTTCAAAGTCAATATAAGCATAAATCATATTACTCCATATTCGTTTTGTAATTTTTGGATCAATATTATTTTTAATTGATTTATTTCTTATATCTTTTAAAATTTTTTTTATCCTAGGTTTGTCTACAATATGTTTTTTTGTTTCTTTTATTTTTATAACTTTTTTTACTAAAGTTGTCCTTTGTTTAATTAATTTAATTAAAGAATTATCGACATTATCGATCTTATTTCTTAAGATTTTAAGTTTTATTTTATTTATTGGCGACATTTTTATATATGGGTAAAATAATAATTATTATATTTATCGAATTATGTACATAAAAAATAATCACATTAAAAATTATTTAGTTTTTTGGTTAGCATCAATGTATTGGATTATTTCAATAATGATAATTATTGGTGGTTTAACAAGATTAACTGACTCTGGTTTATCAATTACTGAGTGGCAGTTATTTTCTGGTTTTTTACCACCATTAACTGAATCTGATTGGAAAAATTATTTTAATTTATACAAAGAAATTCCAGAATTCAAATTACAAAACTATTCTATGACATTACAAGAATTCAAAGTAATATTTTGGTGGGAATGGATTCATAGATTTTTAGGTAGGTTATTGGGAATATCTTACATGATACCATTATTTATTTTTTCATTCAAAATAGGTTTCAAAAAATTAATGAGTTTATATTTAATTTTCTTTTTGATTTGTTTTCAAGGATTTATTGGATGGTATATGGTATCTAGTGGATTAATTGATAGAGTAGACGTAAGTCATTTTAGATTATCAATACATTTAATAATTGCTTTTTTAATACTTTCTTTAATATTGTGGAATTACTTTAATCTAAAGTATGCAAGTTTTCAAAATAAAAAATTAAATTTTTTTATACCTTTTATTTTTTTAATTTTAATTTTTTTTCAAATTATAATAGGAGCATTTGTTTCCGGAATGGATGCGGGTAATATATATAATTCATGGCCATTAATGGGTTCAACTTATTTTCCTAATGATAGTGAAATTATTAATTTATTTAATTTGTCTGCTTTTAGCGATCCTTCTTTAGTTCAATTTATGCATAGAAATTTAGCTTATATGATCTTTATATTTTATTTATATATACTAATTAAAATTTACAAAAATAAATTAATTAAATTTTTCTTTTCAATAAATTTACTTGGTTTATTATTGATTATTCAAATCATTTTGGGAGTTCTTACTCTAACTCATGGTGCACACATTGTTTTAGCATCTATGCACCAAATAAGTTCTATTTTTTTAGTTAGTTCTTCTGTTTATCTGTTATATCTAAACTCAAGATCTAACAAACAATTTTCAATCTAGACTACTAGTTTGATTTAAATCTACATTAATATCATCCGGATACACGATACCAGTAGATAATCTTACATATCAATGAGTTAAGCTAATAAAGGCGGATAATTTGTTGTTATAAATTTTTTTAGTATAGCCAAAGTTTTATCGGCTTCTTCTAATAACATCATGTGACCACAGTTATCAATAATATGTATTTTGCTGTCTTTAATTAAATCGGCTAATTTTTTACCTTCTTTTAAAGTGCACATTTTATCATGAACAGCCAAAATAGATAATGTGGGAATACTTATTTTTTTAGCTGCTTCAAATCCATTTTTATAGTTGTCACATGCTCTAAAATCTACTCCTAGAGTATCCTTAATTTCTCTGGTTTGTGCTAACATTTTAGCTGTGTTTATATGATATAAACCAGGAACTGGATGACCACCAAAATGACCAGCAGGACCATGTGCCCAGTCCATCATCAAGTCTATTGCTTTAGGGTCATTATTTTCTGCTAAAGACAATAATTCAGGATTCATAGTTATGGTACCAGCGCCACCCAATAGACTTAAGGTTTTAATTTTATCTGGATATCTAGAAGCACATTCCATAGTAACCAAACACCCTTGAGAATGTCCCACCAAAGAAGTCTCTTTATATCCGACTGTCATCATTACATCATTTAACCATACAGCCATTTCTTCAATAGTTTTTAAACTCTCACCTCCTGAAAGACCATGACCAGGCATATCTAGGGCCAAAACACTATATCCATGAAATGCAAAATATCGAGCTTGCAAAACCCAACACATATGAGTCAAACCACTTCCGTGAACAAAAATAATTAGTGGTTTTTTTTTATCAAAAGATCTTCCACCTGTTGAAGCGTAGACATCGTTATTATTAACCTTAAATTTCATTGATTTGAAACAAGTTTTGGCTTTCTAGCAGCCCTAAATCCATTCTCAAAATCATTTTTTATATCTTCTATATCTTCCATGCCAACAGATAATCTAATCATATCATGAGATAAACCAGCAAACTTTAATGTAGCTTCATCCATTTGAGAATGTGTTGCTGATGCTGGATGTATCACTAAAGTTCTAGTATCACCAACATTTGCAAGATGAGAAGCGAGCTTAACATTATTTATAAACGCTTCTCCAGCTTCTTTACCGCCTTTAATACCAAAAGCTATCATCGAACCTCGACCTTTAGGTAAAAGTTTGTTTGCTAAATCATGATCGGGATGACTAGGTACACTCGGATGTGAAACCCATGCGACACTGCTATGTTCTAATAAATATTCAACCATTTTTTCAGCATTGGAACAATGCTTTTGCATTCTTACTGATAAAGTTTCAATACCTTGTAATACATTCCAAGCATTTTGTGGACTTAAACAAGGTCCAAAATCTCTCATGCCCT
>Ga0187833_10003225_pt1 | contig 16698 bp, 11 predicted proteins | sample ETNtaG_37_FD_167968 | JGI IMG/M metagenome (GOLD analysis project Ga0187833, IMG submission 167968) | Marine microbial and viral communities from oxygen minimum zone, Eastern Pacific Ocean - ETNP2014_SV_400_PacBio MetaG (Illumina Assembly) | ecosystem: Environmental > Aquatic > Marine > Hypoxic...
CACCAGGCTGCAATATGTTACCGGCATCCTGGGTCAGACGCAAAGGCGGTATATAAAGTACTTCATCATCTAAAACACCTTCATAACGACTATAATCACCTACAGCAAAAGACAGCTTACTATACGTCACCTTGCGGGACAGGGAAACATTGAGCGCTGTCGGATCCCGGGACCTGATCTCATAATCTATATAGGTTGGCTGACCATTTTTGCTTATCCAGGTAAACTGGGGCACCACAAACTGATCGGACTTGACCGCACCCGTATACAAAAACACCAGCTCTTGGCTGACTGGTTTACCCTTCTGCCGCTTAAAATCTGTACCCAATGCCTTAACAATCCGCTTAATCTGATCCTGCGATATACGACCTCCATCAAACCTGATCTTCAAGGTGTCTTTTTCCATTAACTGCCCACCTGCAGGAAATGTTATAACAGCTTCTGGAATATCATATCCAGGTAAATCATCCTCATAATAAAGACTGTCTGATAACAACGAATAGGTTATTGGTTGACTAGAACCAGCACGATTTGATCTTCTTAGGTAAAATTTATTAATACTCTTTGAATCAATTAATTTTTTGTTTAATGCATATTCACCCACCATAGATCTTTTATCCATGGCAATCTTGATTAAGACTGATTCTTTTTCTGATGAAAAAATTAATGTATCGGTATGTGAATATTCCAATTTCCATTTGGCAATAAAGTTTTCATGAACACGAGCAATATGCAAAAAAGATGGCATCTTAGGTTTTTTAAGCTGTGTTTTGAATTTTTTAATTAAAGATGCTGATATTTTTTTGTCTAGATTTTTTGTATTGATTTTTAACGTATACGGTAAATCAGGAAGAAGCCCTTTTATTTCTATTTTTTTTATTTTATTGAATTTAAACCAGTTTTCCTCTTCACCTAATTGGCCCTCAGAACCCACATATTCAGGTTTATCATCTTGATCACTAATAAGAGTAATCAAATAATCAGTGTACTTTGGATTTTTTTTATCGATTAGTTCAATAACAGCAGAACTGTCAGATGTCTCTATTCCAATTTTTTCAATTTTGGCTGTTAGAGTACTAACAGAATCTTGATTTTCGATATCAAGTCCGTGGTTAGAGTTGATAGTAAACCAATAGCGTTTATTTGGTTTTAATGAACTTTTGATTTTATTCCATAATTTTTTATTAAGTTGAGATAATCTGGCTGTACTGCCTGCAGGAAGGGTTGCAATAAATTCAGAAGAAGAACCCTGCTTTGATCGTTTATCCCAAAAATATAGATAATAAGGGCCGCCTGGCTCAGTCGAAATGGTAACATCACTCACACCCGTTTGTGTAACATCTTCAATTATTATTTCATTTTCCTGTGCAAAAACAAAGGCAAGCAAAAAGATAACAATAAAAAAAGTGAATTGTTTATTACACATTGAATTACTACGCTTTACTGATTGTTATTAATTTTTTTAATGGTGCATTTACTTCTTCTGAATCTTTTAATAATTGTTTGGTAGCTCTATGGTTCGGGTCTTGTACTGGCAACCATTGTTCAACTATTTCTCCATCGCTCATAACAAAAATGACGTCAGCTTCTTTTCTTATTAGGGCAATATCATGAGAAATGATCACTATAGTCTGACCTTTGTTTTTTAAACTTAAAATAATTTTCATTATTTCATACTTAATTGAAACATCCAGGCTGGCTACGGGTTCGTCAGCAATAATTATCTTTGGTTCTGTCGCAATAATTTTTGCTAAACCCAAGCGCCTTCTCTCGCCACCGCTCATACTTCCTGGCGTTGAATTTAGTTTTTCATCTAATTTAAACTGTTTAGCTACTGCAAATATTTTGTTTTTAAGAGCATGACCTTTTAACTTATTTTTAGTAAGAATAGCTTCCTTTAATTGATCATAAGTTTTCATTTTTAGGTTTAATGAAATTTTAGGATCCTGGAAAATCATTTGAATGGGTTGGATTTTATATTGTTTAATATATTTTTTAGAGGTGATATCATGTATTGCATCGTCAGTATAATAATTAATCGTCCCCGTTATTTTAACATCCTCATTGTTTAAACTAAAATAATTAACTAGTAGTTTACCCAGTGTCGTTTTTCCGCAACCGCTTTTACCAACAAGACCTATAATTTGACCTTGCTTAATGGATAAACTGACATTATTAAAAACAGGGATCCAATCATTTTTCCCAGATATAGATTTATCTGGAAAGGAAAAACTGACATTTTCAAGTTTAAGTATTGTAGACATTATTTAGCTTCTAAATATGGATGCCAACATCTTTGCCAATCTGTATTTTTTGTTTCTATTAATTGTTCATTAGAATGATCAACAATAGGAGGAAATTCACTTTCACATTTATGTTGTAACTCTCGAGTGCCGATGGTAAATACTTTGCACCTGTCTTTATAGGGGCATCCTTGGGGTTTAATTGTAAGATCGATGAAATGATCGATTGTTTCTTTCTGAATATTATTGTTGGACGAATCTAACGATAACAATAGATCAGCTGTATAGGGATGGAGTGTTTCCCTGCTACGCAGCTTATTTATATCATTAATCGCTTCCAGTACAAATCCACCAAACATAACAACATATGTATCAACTAAATGGTTTAAAAATGCAAAATCATGAGAAATGATGACAATTGTTGTATCCGGATTTTCTGACTGGATCAATTTAAACTGGCTGATAACTTTCTTTTGACGGCTAACGTCAATACCCGTTGTTGTTTCATCAGCAAAAACAACTTTTGGTTTATGAGCCAATACAAATGCATTCATTACTCGTTGAGCTTCTCCCCCGCTCAATTCATCTGGATATTTATTTTTTACTGCAATATCTAAATCAAATTTTTCAAAATTATTATGAATAAATGTCTCTAATTTTTTTTCTTTAATCTGACCAATTTCAAAAAACTTGTTATATGCTTCTTTAAATAATTCTTCTATAGTCCAATAAGGATTTAAAAATGATTTTGGGTCTTGTGGAATTATACCAAAAACTGTACCTCTCAACTCCGAAAACTGTTCCCTTACGCTTTGTTCAAAACTGTGAGCATTTTTCCGTTTATAGTTTTCAGAATTAACTCTCCGGTGTACTCGATAATGATTTTTTAATTCAAGTTCATCAGGATAAAATGATATATCAGAATGATCATAATAATGTACAGACCCGGATACAATCCCCGGGGTTAATGGTTGGGTTCCTGTCATGGCCATCATTAATTGCGTTTTTCCTGACCCTGATTCACCTACTATACCTATGGTTTTCCCTTTTGGTATAGAAAATGTAATATCATTTAATACATAAACGGGGCCATTGGGGGATGAAATAATTGAATTTAGACCTTCGATATTAAAAATATTACTCACGTTTGGCCTCGTTCTTCAAAAAATCTGGATAAATGAAAAAAGAAAGCTGTAAAGGAAAAAAGAACAATTAATTGGATAAACATATGAAAATGAAAATGAAAATGATCTTTGGAAAAATAAGTCCAAAGATCAACACCCCAAGTATTTGAAGAACCATAATCCAAAACTGAAAGTGTGAAATCTAAAAAAATCATCTGTGCACAAATATATGATCCCTGAAATAAAATATCTGATAAACAATAATGTCTTAAAATATGAGCAAAAATAATTCTTCTATCTTTTATTCCTAGCAGTTTTAGAGCAATAATAAAATCTTCAGATCGAAGCACCTTAATTCTATTTGCAATAAGTTGTCCAAGGGCAGGGGATGAAAATAATCCAACTAATATGAAAATGATTCTGTATTCGTTTTGAGGTCTAAGGGTAGAATACAAAGAAACAAAAATAACCGATAAAAATATCCACAATAAAAGTGGTGTAGATTCGATTATTTTCATAATTAATTTAAACATAGAGCTTATATACGCTCTATTTCCTCCATAATAGCCAATAATCACTCCAAATAATATTCCAAAAATAATGAACGATATTAATCCATAAATTATTATTCCAATTGTACCCTTTCCAGAATATAATAGTTTACTTAAAAAATCTTTTCCCTGGCTCGTCGTTCCTAAAACCAACAAAGATTCATTTTTATGTAAATAAAATGGTTTTAGTGGATGAACATCAAAATCAATTAAGTGTTTTATGGGCACATAATCTTCAATATCACCACGTAAAACAAGAACCTCATGAGGAGTTTTATTATTTTTAATTTTTTTTATATAAACAATAGCACCTGAAAGGTTGCTATTAATATTATTTTCAATTTTGTAGGCCTTTTTGGATCGGGATGTGTACGAATCATATTCTACAGATTCGAGTTCAAATTTATGTTCAACTTTAACACTTTCAGATGAATTATAATTTGAAAACGGGTTATCCATAATCATAAATAAAATAGTTATAAAAACTATACTGGACGAAAATATAAAGATAAATTTGGAAAATATTGTTTTCGGATATAATAAAAATTTCAACATAATTTTTAAATGATAATTTTAGCGGTTTTTTAATTTTATTTCTTCTATTATAAAAAATATAAAAGTAAAAATAAAAATACTTAAAACAGTGGCAGTTAAGGTAATTTGGAAATAAGTTGGATTTGCAGTTATATGATATTGTTCAATTGAATACCATATTCTGAAACCAATTCCTGTATAACTAAGTGTTTCACCTCGTGTAAAAACTTCAATAATAATCATGCCACTAAAAAGGATAGGTAACCTAGATAAGGTAATAATCACCAAGTTTGTAATTAATTCTTTTTGAGCAAACTTATAAATATTATAACCACTATACGAAGCAAACAGGTTGTAATCCTTATTTATTATATTATCATGTTCATTCGTCAATAATGAATAATAATCGTAGAACACTCCACTCCCAATAGCCAAGGCAATAATGAGCAATAAATCTGGATATATAAAAGATATATCTTTTATAAGCCAATAAAAAAATATAAGATGTAAAAAACTGAACGTTAGAATAGGCTGAATCATACAGTTATTGAATATTTTTGATTTTCTAAAATATAAAAATAATACTGCTATCATAAGAGCAAAACTGACACTTAAAAAGATATATTTAAATGAGAACCAAAGATCAGCAAAAATATATGATGAAATTTGTGGACTTTGTCCATTTACTGAATCAACATTCAGCATGAGAATTTTAAAATACCAATGTAAAAAAGGTTGATTTAAAAAATCTGCTGCCCCTGGAGCAGAGTTTATAATAATGAAAATAATAAGAGATATAAAAAATGTTATTATTATAGATTTAATTAATACCAAGAAAAAATATTTTGGTATTAATAAATACCTTTTTCTTTTTGTTAATTTATTTATCTGGTGGCCTCCAAAGATGAGGTTCACTAAAGAAAGCTTCTCCATCAATTTTGTTAACTGCATCTATGTGAATTTCTTTAGTATTAAACTCATACCAATCATACAAAGACCATAGAAATATAGAGGCATTATCTTCTTTTAGCTCATGATAAATATTTTTTCCAATTTCGTTTTTTCTTCCAATAGCTACAGCAGTATTGAATTCTTTATATAGCTTATCAACTTCTACATTTAAATACTGTTGAAAATTTTCTTCCCCCCTACTTGAATAAATCTCTTCAAGAACAGAGGCAGGGTGGGGATAATAATCCCAATATATTAAATCCCATCTTTCTGGATCTTTTTTAAGCGTTTCTAAAATTTGTCTTTTTTTTCCGCTTGGTCCTTTTATATCAATACCTACGTTTGCTAAATTATTTTTTAATGCTAGCAAAGCTTCAATCACCCTCAAACTTTTATCCTGTTGAAAAAGTAAAGTTAATTGAACTTGTTTACCTTTGAATAATAAATCACCATTCTTATTATATGAATATCCCGGCAAACTCTCAAAATTATCTTTCACTTTTTTTATGCGATCTTGGTCGTTATTAAATATAATTGGAGTTTCTATACCAGGATAATAATTTGATCCTAATGGAAATGGGCCATTTAATACATCTCCATCACCATACAAATCACCATACAAAAAACTTTTCCTATCTAATGCAATTGAAAGAGCTGCTCGAAATTTTTTGCCATATTGTTTATTACCTAAATGAAAATTAGTATGATTAACCCAAAGCACTCCAATAGATAATCGTGGTATTCTTTGTCTTTCGTAGCCGGGGTTATAATCGCCCAACATTTGATAGGGCATATCCAAAATCAAATTTAACTGATTAGTCTGTCTCAAAGCAGTTACCATTTTATTTCTTAAGGGAATATTTTTAATTAAAATACCATCAAACAATCGATTTGTACGGTAATCATTAAAAAAGTTCAATATTATTTCTTCATCTTTCGCTTCATGAATTCTGAAAGGACCTGCACCCTTATGCTGTAAATCTTCTACAACTATAAATGGTGGATAAGATGGTGGTGCTGGTAATACAAAAACACTTCCTAAATATTGAACAACTGTTTCCAAAACCAATTCATATGAAAACTTGATACGTAGATTCCCATCTTTATCAAGAAAAACATTTTCAGGTTTAAAAATACTATTATCTATTATCTTTTTTTCAATAGCATATTTTATGGAATATATAATATCATTGGCGGTTACAACTCTTCCATTGTGAAATTTAAATTTTTGTTGTTTATTTTTAGGAAAGAGCATAACGAATTCTGATTTAATATTTGATGGCAAATCATCTTTATTCGTCATGTAAATCCATTTCATTAAACCTCCTTTCGTTTTTTGTCTATAGGTAAAATTAGGTACGTAGCGACCACCTAAATTTTCAAAAATTTTCTCGTGGTATAGAGAATATAACCGGTAATCTTCCCTAGTACATTTATTTCCATTTGCATTTGGATTATGCTCTCTCGGCAAATGAATTTCAGAATACCTTATCCGGTTGTCAGAAATATTTTGACCAAAAATTATTATTGAAACAAATATTGTAAATATTACTTTTCTAATCATTTTAATAGCTTTCCAAGTTTCTTTATTTTTTAAATTGATATGTAAATGGATATCAGACCCAAATCTATTAACGCTCACTTTTGAATAATTTTTACTCACCAATGTACCTATCCTTACCTTCAACAATTGATTTATATGTATTGAAAATTTGATAAAATGGATTGCTCCCAATATTTAAAGGGTGATTTGGATTAAATTTTTGTTTCATTTCTCGTAATTCATTAATGATATTCAACGAATAAAATCCATATCCAATATTCTTTTTAGAAACTTTTTTGTAATAGAACTCTTGTCGGGGAGAATAATCTTCGTTCATAATGAAACTAAAAGCATTCGAAGATAACATATATTCTATAAAAATATTAATTGTATCAGCGTATTGCGGTAATACACTTATTGTAATTTGTTCATAATCTGCAACGACTGGAATCATTTTTAATAAATCAGCATCTATTAATTCCATTTGATAAACAAATGCCATAGCAGAATCCAGAGAATTTAATTTTTCATTATTATAACTTTTCTCAAGTGTAACTAAAATTTCCAAAATGTTCTCCAATTGACGATCATTAATTGCTTGAACCAACGATATATATTTTATTGATTGAGGTAATCTTGGTTTGGTACTAGCAATATCTCTATAAATATTCACCAGCGACAAAACCTGATTTTCATTTGGATATGGGTTAACTATATTTTGTTTCACAACTGTTTCAATTTTATATAATAGATCAAAATTTTCTTTTTTAAATAGCTTCCTTTCAAGATCATATAATAATAATAAAGATTTCAAATGCCTGGGATACAATGCATCAATAAACGATTTATCCCAGGTAAATTGATCATAAATAAATTTTGCTCTAAACAATTTTGCATAAACTAACAAATCCAAATGAGAAGTTAAAAAATAAATGTCTTTTTCATCTTCAAATGCATTTAACGAGGAAGTTAAAAAATTAGACTTGTTGGGATAAAAAATCTTTTTGAATTCATATTTATCGGTACTTAATAAATTGGTAAAGATGAATTCAATATTTTCTGAAAGATCGATAACCTCTGGGGTTGGATCCAATGATTGAATTTCTAAACGAATATTATCAAGGTTGAGCAAAGACAAATCGTTTTGAATTATTATATCTTCTAATAGATCATATATATATTGAGCATATTTATAAGATAAAGTTGTTTGGGGAGATTCAAGCCAGTTTACGTCATACTGATCACATTTATGTCTAAAAAATAAATCCTTTTCAATAGAATATAATTCCTGGATATTTAAAAATTTCTCAAGGTATTTTTTTGCTTCAATAATATTATTCTGATCGATCAATTCCAATGCGTATAAAAAATATAATTTAGGGTTGTTTCCAGCTTTTAGATTGAATGCGTGATTAAACAATGTTATATATTCCATAAATTGCAGATAGCAATAATTTAAGTAAGTTGACTCAATGAGTTTTTGGAATGAGTTTAAATCATCTTTAGCATATATAGAGTCAAAATCAAAATAAAAAGTGTGTTTTTTAATTATTGTTTCATCTTCGAAGCAGGGGAATGCTTCCATTTTTTGTGTAAAATCTATATTTGGAGTATTTGCATTTCTTATATCCTGAATAATTGTATCTTGAATTATAGGCAATATGGTATTTTCCGTTTTATCTGATGGTTTTTTTATTTCACACGCTACAAATATAAACAAAAGATAAAAATATAATTTGTGATCATTCATTCTAATCTAACTGCGTTTAAAAATTCCTTATCTACATTTAATGACCTGTATAAATAGAATTCATGACTGGCAGCATCATGTTTAATGCTATCATATTTTTCAATGTAATTAAGAGCAATGTTTCTCCAACTGTTTATATTTAATTTATTATCACGTTTGAATATTCCTCCGTTGTGTAGATCTTTATTCGATTTAAATCTGCAAAGGCTAAAATCTATTTTATCTTTATCATTTATTAATTTTTCTTTAATTAATATTTCTGCTATTCTAATATTTATTACAGCCTGTTGATATCGTATTTCCGCTCGAAGACTTACAGGATTATCTATATTAACCCTATTCCAATCTAATGAACCAAGATGCTGAAACCATGCAATTGCTTTATGCAGATCTGTTATTTCTGTCATATTATTTTCAACCATTTGCTTGATATGATTATCTGACGTACCAAATTCAGGTTTAACAATACTCATGTATAATGTTTTCGCAATTAAAGAAGCAGTGGGAATATCTAGACATTCACGATAACAATTTTCTGTAATATATTTTACTAACTTTTTTGTTTCTCCAAAATCGCAACCAGAAATAAAATCCTTTAACTCCTTTATTTTCTCATCGCATGTACTTTTTTCACTATAAATAATATCACTGGATGATGTAATTAACCCAAATTGTGGAACACATTCCAGTTCCCATACACCTAATGAATTACGTGTCCATTGTTTTACTTCATCTTCAAGGCACTCGGCCTCTGCACAAACAGCTTTTTCAGGATACCATTTTAGAAAAGGATCTGTACAAGAACAATCCATGCATTGATCATTCCATTCAAGCATTTTTGAGATTCTTTTACAATCTCTCATACTAGTCAAATCCCTTTCATATAAATATATTTTACCTAAATCTGTTATTTCACCCAAATTATTAAACTGAAACGTATGCTTTTTAGGCACAAAACCATCTCGGGTTATCAATATATATGGAGTAAATCCTAATGAATCTGGAATAACTGTATAATTTAAAGAAAATATAAAAGACCCATCCATTCTGGACGTAGCACTATTTTTCTTTCTATCATAATTATTACCCATTAATTTTTTATTAATCTTCCAATCTAATTTTATATTAGCATTAAGAATCTTTTCACTTTCATTCTTTGCATCAACTATGATTCCTTTAAGTTTTGTAAGTTTATTTTTAAAAAATATATTAAATATGTAAGCATTTTTATCACTGTATATACTATTTTCAAGTTTTATATATTCATTCTTCCAATAAAATTCATCTCTATCCCAATCTTTTTTTATAGCACGATCTGAATTAATAAAACCTGAATTAAACCAGTCCTTTGTTAATATAATTTCTACCGTCTCCCATTTTCTATTCTTGCCAGCATATTTTATTTCAAGTTTGAAGTTTTTACCATAATTTGAAAAATCATGTTTAATTTTTAACGGATTTTTCTTTTTAAAATCATACCATGTTCCTTTCTTTAATTCTAGCTTTTCATCATGAACTTTATTTGATATTATTTTTATTTCTATTTTATCAAAATTTGCTGGGGTTTTTTCATCCTCCTCATAAAAGTGGAATTTAATATTATAATCTTTAGGGAATATTGTTACAGGTATCAATAAAGTAAGAAAAAATATTATAAGAAATTTATTCACTTTCAATCCATTCATACCATTTTTCTAAAAAAGGATTAGCTGAAATTGCGGTTCTAAAACCAATAGTCTTGTGAAGAGTATTTGCATTTTCATAAATATATGAGGTTGTTTTACAATTAATTGATTCAGTAAGAAATCCCCCTCCTCTTAAAATTTCTCTAGAGTCAGTGTGTGAAAAATGTTTCTCTACCCATTCCTGAATATTGCCACATACATCGTATAAACCAATGGGAGATGGTGCATCTTGATTTGAATAATTTTTGCCATCAAAATACCCTACAGGTGTTGTACCATTATAACAGCCAAGATAATTTGCATATACACAGTTTAATTCACCAGTTCCGACAGGCATAGGGTAAATATATTTATTCAATACATTACCATCCATTAAATCATAGTGTATACTTGCTGCTACCTCCCATTCAACTTCATTTGCTAGATGGAACCCAGAGCTTGATTGATTATAATTAAAATTGGTATAAGGATCAGAATAACTTTCATCCAATAAGGATCCATCACCGAACTGATTATTCATTAATTCAGTTCGATTATTACAAAATACTCTTGCGTCATAAAAATTAACTGAATCTTTTGGGTATGATGACCATAAATATTCTGGATTGGAGGCAGGATCATTATATAAATCATTAGATACTTCGTATAAATCAATATAAAAAGCTTTTGTAGAGTCCAGAATGATCATATCATCATCTGTCCCAAATTCTACTTGATATAATCTGGGAACATATTCCATATGGTAAAATGGTAATGTTGCTGCTACAAAACTGGTATCAGAGCAAGCATTCCCTACGCCGCACCAGGTAATATTATAAAGTATACTTTGGCCGGCAACAACATTAGTATATTGAGAAAGATCATCGATATAAGCACCAGATAATTCATTATTAAGCTCATAGATTGAATTACCATCACTCAAATTGTTTGATAATGATACAGTTTGGATATACTCTGCATTAATATTTTCTAAATTCCAGTTTATTTTTATTGTTTTAGAATTAATTGGAATCCACTGCAAACTCTCTAGACTTGGGAAATCAATTATTAAAGATGAGGAAAACACTTCTTGAGATAAATTATAAGGGCTTTTTATTTTAATTGAGTACAATATACTATCTCCTAGCTGCACTTCATCAATAATTTGATATTGACAATCTGTTTCTCGTGACATAAGGGTATCAATAATTACAGAATCTATAGATCCTGAGGCATTGTAAATCTTTTTATTGATTTGCCAGTTTATATGATCTATTTCCTTGGTAAAATGATCTTCAAAACAATATCTCCAGTTTAGCTGAACTTCTCTTTCATTTAATTGTTGAATATTAAATGAATCAACACCAAGAAATTGATGATAATAGTCAGAACTTACACTATTGATTGATGCTCCAAATTCATTTTTAAAGTTTAAAGAATAATTATATGTTTTATCTAACTCAATTTCTGATGAATCAATAACATAAAAAGAACTATCATCAATATTCACAATGAATTGTGTAGAGTCCTCACTTGAATAGCGGCCTATTCTAATTGAATCAACATCATAAGTTTGTTTAAACAATATAACTAAGGCATGATCATCGTATGATGCAATTGTGATATCACTTGGAGGTGCTAAATAATATCCGCTATTAGGATCTTGTGTATTTATAGCATCGAAATCAGGGGGTTCTATACAGGATAGAATGATTAAAAGTACTAGTAATAAATGAACTTTCATTATTTAATTTCGAAATTTTCTCCAGCCCTGGATTACTTCAACCAAGTTAATTGAATAGATAAATGCTAGTCCGCCCACATTAATCTGGAAATCATTAAATGAACTAGTCATATCACTGTGCGATGAAATAGCATTATTATAATAGTAATTAAATAATTCATCATCTTCCTGATTATCGAGTGATTCATATTTACGTTTGTAATTATTATAATCTTTTAAAGATGAAGAATACGTTTGAAAACTTTTATATCCATCCCATGCGAAATATGCAACAAACAGTAAATAAGCACCCGCTTGCCATTTTCTCCATGTTTTTGTCTTATATAGCTGGTATTGTGCAGAACCAGGCACTGTATAAAATTTGAGACTATTTAAAGTATTGAAATCCACTTTTTTCATATTGACAGTTATTGAATTGGACGGGTTAAGCAAATTGGGTTTGATTATATTTTTATAGGAATGCCAACCATCTTTTTTAAACTTCAATATATGTTCCTTGTCTGATTGCCCCTCTAATATATTTAATGTTTTAAAACCATTATTAAGATTTGAATACACTTCAGGCTTATGATTATTCCAAAATATTTTAAGATCATTCCTATTACTTGGATTGGCAATATCATAATAGTATTTAATATTTTCTGTTTTATATCCCACAATTTTATTGTTATCAATAAACCAATCAGATAAATCTACATCACCAGAAATATATATCGTCGTATCCTTATAAATCATGTCATTATATTTAAATAATAGATTCACTAAACCATTTTCAATAAGAAACTCGGTTTTTGAATGATCTAATACTTCTATCTTTTCACCATTTTGAATTAATTCTATCTCATTATTATTATTTATTATTCTTGCAGTTACATTTGATGTGAAAGAGTTCATTTTTAAATTTTTAAATAACTTTTCAAAGTCAAATGATTTTAATTGAATGTATTTCTTTTCCTCCTCGTAACTAGCAATACTTTCACCGTTTCTCAAATTTAAATTGGCAGATATTAGATAAGAAGAACGATCATTCTTAATAATTTTTAAAGATAAATCGTAATCAGGTTTATCTGATTTTTCAAAAATTTTTGAATTATTAATTGCATTAACAGCTTTTTGGTTAATAATTGATTTTTCTGTAGCTGTACATTCCTCACAATTTATATTCATTAATTCAATTTGAAACTTTTCACGTATTTCAATTTTAATTTGTGGATCTGTCATGAATTTTTGCTTTATTAGATTATCCAATCTTTCTCTGGCATTTTGATTTACATTTTTTACTATAAACTGGTCTGAAAATAATCTTGTTAAATTCGGATAAATAATAATTTCTTGCACTGCTGTCTGTGATCGAATGATTCCTATATTTAATTGCCTTTTTCCAGATGAACCTAAATCAACTACCCTTTTATTATTTCCCCAATCATTGGATCCTTTTATAAATTGTGCATTCAAAATAAAATGTTTTAATACATTATTTTTATTTAAAAAATAAGCAGTAATGGTTGGTCTATTATCTGATCGAACTCCTGGAATTATATCGTCAATTATCGGCCTATCTGTTTCAATAATAATATTATCTAGAAATTCTATTAACTTATCTTCAATCTGCACACTTAAATCAAAAGTGTCTATTACACTACTAGCAAATAAAAATGCTTTACATAATGGGTAAAAAGCATGAGTATAATCACTTTTATCATACTTATTTTTATAATCAATGAAAGGTTTTTTTGCCTGTTCTTTTAGAAGAATATTATGAATTCTTTGTTCTTCAATATATTCTTTTTTGCATTTAAATAGATGAATTGTAGGACTGCTATCTTCATTATGTTTAACTATAATTTTTTTTGTATTTAATAATATAGACTCCGTTTCAGATTCGAGATAATCACTAAGAGAATTTTCAATTATTTCCAATTTTTCCTCTTTATACTTAGTAATGAGTTTGCTTTTAATTTTAACTTTAATATTTCTTGAAAGGTCTGCTTCGGCAATTTCGTCTGAACGTCCCTGGCCGCGATAAAATTGCTGTGTTACGTTTTGTTTTAATTTTTCCCAATCTTTAAAACTCCTTTCATCCATTTCTTCAGTATAAAAAATACTCTTATCACATTGGGAAAATAATAAATGGCTATTTGCTGTGATTGCAACCACTACAAATAGCCATTTATTTTTAGTCATAATTATTATTTATTTAATTATTAATCAAACTTTATTTGTGCTGTTACCCAATACTAAATATTTTTCTAAATTTATCACTTTGTGCTTGAAGTGCAGCACTTGACTTTTCAAACTCTTCTTCTGCTATTTCCCTAAACTTTAATTTTCTCCATTTTTTTACATCAAACTTCACAAGTGCGTAAGCAGTCCAAATATTATTCTCCTCACAATCAGCGAACTTAAATACAACACAATCATTACAAGGTTGATCTGTAAATGCTACGAGATTATCAATCAATCTCTCCTGAAAATCTCTAATGTCCTCACCGTCAACATCTACTAAAACATCCTTAAGATTGGTCTCCAATTCAGCTATGATATTATTTTTTAGTTGGGTATTTACTTCTCGACCTGCTTCTGCAATTGCAAGATTTTTAACATCTCTCCTGCTTTTACTTTCTCCAACACCCACACCGTAATAATCATCTGTACCACTTTCAGGTCGTTCATTGACCCAATCTGGTTCACATTCGCTGTAATCACCTCGTGCACTACCAGATGTTCCACAATTAAATGCTATAAACATTATAAAAGTTAGTATGAATAGAGTTGTTATTTTATGTTTCATGGTTGACCTCAAGTATATTATTTAGTATTGATTAACCTTAATTTTTCCATTCTACTTATAAATTAAATTATACTGCTTACAACTTTCTAACATTATATATTTTTTATATTTCATGAAATTTAATCTTCTTTACAATCGTTATTAAATTTACCTGCCAGTTCATGACCAGGAAAAATGTCCAGAAATTCCTTTTGTTTGATCGATTCCATTTCACCGGATTTTAATTTGCATTTATAAATGCGGATGATATTATATAATGCCAGCGGTTGCTCTTTCGTATTTTCATAACTTTCTATTATTTTTGTGTATTCTATTATCGCTCTATCATAATCGTTAATTCTTTTATTGTAAATATCTGCCAACTTCAAATGCGCTTTAGGTATTATCCTATTATCATTATAATTGTATTTCTCCAGCATTGAATTCAGTAACCGCATAGCTGTTTTTAATTCATCATTTTCAATTAGCTCTTGCGTGTACTCAAGAATAGCTTCCAATTGACCAGAATTCAATTTGTCACTTATACCCCATTTTCCACGTGGAACGCCATTAGCGTATTGCCGGTATTGCGCAATTGCGCCGCCTTTTAAATATTTTGTGTATTTTCCATTAATTTTATCATCTAAATAAGGAACAACTTTAATTTTTTCTCCATTTTTATTCCAATAGTGCCATAAATCATTTTTCAATTTATTCTTGTAGAATCCTTCAATTTCTTTTTTACCATTTTTGTACCATCTATAATATGGACCATTTTTTTGATTATTTTCAAAGTTCCATTCCTCTTTAAGCTCACCATTTTTGTACCAAATTTTATATGGTCCTGATAAAGTACCACTCACATAGGTTTTTTCGGATTTTATACTACCATTTTCATACCATTCGGTAAAATCTCCCCAATATTCTCCTTCTATTTTAAATCCTTTTAATCGTATTCTATCATTGTTGTAATATTCAGTAATTATTTCTGAATTAGATGCGTCATCAAAATCAGCACTACTCGCGGTTTCATTTTCATATACAACTAGATCATCTTTATTGTTGTAATATTCAGTAATTATTTCTGAATTAGATGCGTCATCAAAATCAGCACTACTCGCGGTTTCATTATCATATACAACTAGATCATCTTTAGTGTTAAAAGTCTTTATTTTTACTAATACACCATTTTCATACAATCCACTATATTTCTTTTCACCATTTGGATAATAAATCATTACTTCACCACTAAATGGTTCTATTGAATTAGATAAATACTTAACACCTTCTTTCTCAATCAAGGCAACTTCATCAACCGGTTTTTTTGAGCACCCAACAAACAGTAATAACGGTAATATGGTTAGTAATATCTTTTTCATCTCTTCAATATATCCCATCCCCACTTTTTTACAAAGTTGGGTATAATTATCAGTAAAACTTCATCTATATATCTAATCCTCACAGTAGAATGTAAGGATTATTTATTAAAAATATGGGGAAACAAAAAACCTCTCGAGTGTGAAGCTTGATGTTGTAATACTGTAATTATTTCAACAATATATTTATCAGAAACAGGTCTATTTTTTACCTAGTGAGGTTCTTGCCCAAAGAGTATAATAGTATATATGAAGCAAATTGAAATTAGTTTATCCAATACGTTACTCGATTAAGAACATGATTTTACGAATTAAATTTTAAACATTATTACCATCGAAAAATCAATTAAATAAAATATGTTGTTATTAATCTTTTACAATGTTTTACAAAATTATAATTGTATTTAAGTTATTTTTAAATAACTAGTTTGAAAACTTCTTTTCTAAC
>Ga0187833_10003229_pt1 | contig 16686 bp, 5 predicted proteins | sample ETNtaG_37_FD_167968 | JGI IMG/M metagenome (GOLD analysis project Ga0187833, IMG submission 167968) | Marine microbial and viral communities from oxygen minimum zone, Eastern Pacific Ocean - ETNP2014_SV_400_PacBio MetaG (Illumina Assembly) | ecosystem: Environmental > Aquatic > Marine > Hypoxic...
TGACCCCAACATGATCCACATGCTGGGGTCACATAATTTTCACAGTAAGCACGCGCCGAAAACTGCGTCAAGTCAAACTCGATGCTCTAATAATGACTGACCGACGCCCCATGGCAATCCAGTTCTTTAGCGGACGGGCCAGAACGCACTCCAGTTCTAAATTCTAGCGGACATCTGACAAGCCCTAGCGGGTCTCTTAGTCGTCGATGCTTAGCTTGCTTTTCAGCGATAGTCGTTCAACAACTAGTGCGCCCCGACGATCTATTTAGGCACTCCGGGAGCCGGACAATAACCCATTCAGGTAGGATGCTGACTGCGTATCCTCAGTCGGGCTACTCATAATGGAAATTCTGGTCAAAGAATTCAATACCCGGCCCTGTGTTGTGCATGGTCATGGCAAGCATGATTATCAATACTGGTGGGAGCCGATCAAAACCGGCTTCTTCTCGACGCAAACGAGCTGCCTCGCCAAACCAGATGAACTTACCATCATCACCTGCAACAATGGTCACCTGGCGATGGGTATGTTCGAAAGTAGCCTAGACCATCTGGGCTTACCATACAGTGTGTTTGGACACGGGGTTGAGCCGTGGGTCAATAGCCAGCAAAAACCAGCGATTCTAGCTGCCGCACTAAAGACCATAGATACTCCATATGTACTGTACGCCGATTCGCGAGATGCTCTTCTGATCAATGACCCTGCTCTCGCTTTAGACTGCTTCAGACACCGATTCCACTGTGAAATGCTGTTCGGAGCTGACCGCATAAACTGGCCACCCGGAAGACAGTTCGCACGCTTCGAAGAACCGCTCGCACGACAAGCCCATAGTGAGTTCAGGTATCTCAATGGTGGACTATGGATTGGAAAAACCGACTATTGTGCTGAATTCTTCACCCGTGCTGCCGCCACACAACCGTTAGAATCGGCCGCCGAGTCCGAACAAGGGATCCTAAAGCAACTGTTCCCGATACATCACCCACAGATTCTGCTTGACTACCACTGCGAGATCTTCCTTAACACTGGATTTTTGTTATCTCGCGATGCCCTGGAGATAAATCATTGAAATTTCTGATCATGTTCCGTCCGCGAGACAAAAGCACCGAAGCGCAGATCGACCACAAGACGATTCAACGAAGCAAAGAGATTCTACAGATATACCAGGATGAAGGAATTGTGGAGGACGTCTACACTATTGGAGGCGGCGGGTCTGCGTTTATCATTAACGCGCCAACCCGCGAGCTCCTTGAACATGGCCTAGCTAACCACCCCATAGCTGCTATAACTCGCTGCGATATCTTCGAGATAGAGAAAAAATAGTCTTTGCCCAATTAGGGCTGGGTACCAGTCGATGACTGCCCATGTGCCTGGGTTAGCATCAACATTCCCAGATCAAACAAGCTATCAAGCGAAACGGCTGGCATCGCATCCCATGGGCCCTCTCCCGCAATGACTTCGACATCCGAGTCTGGTCCGCGGCGAATCTCGTCTGTCAGAAAATTCGTTCCCGCTTTTTCGCTGATCGGAATGATTCCCGCCGTGCGGAATTTCTCTAAAGCCCGAGCCGAGGCCATTCCGGCGCCTGCCCAAGGACCCCAGCAGATACTGACCACTTTTGCCTTGGGAAATCGGTCTCGCCAGCGCCAAGCAAAGCGATTAAGCGTCTCGTTGGCGGCCGCATAATCGCCCTGACCCGCGTTACCGAAGCGACCTGCAGTAGAAGAAAACAACAGCAATAACTTGAGTTTTTTTGGGTCCAGGTAACGCTCAATCAAGTAGGCCGAGTCAACCTTAGTGTCGAAGACACGGCTGAATGAGGCCATATCCTTGCGCTCTAGATAAGCATCCTCAATGAGTCCCGCTCCATGCACAAACGCGTCAACCGCCCCATAACGAACATCTGTTGCAAGAAAAAATCGCTCCATTGCAGTTTCGTTGCGTACGTCAATCTGATGATATTCAACCCTGGCTCCTTTGTTTTCCAGATCTTCAATGCTCGTCCGGATCTGTCGCCCACGCATTACATCACGTACGCGTCTTTCTATTTCAGCTGGCCTGGTCACGTCACCTTTTTCCGAATCTTTAGCAAGAAACATAGCTCGTAGCGATTCGACTGAATCGCATTGCACTAGTTCTTCATCTTCTGACTTGGCGGGCAATGGAGAGGTTCCTAACAATAGTAGCGTCATCCCTGGACAGGCCATCTCCTTGACAACTTGGGCTGTAATCCCACGAGCACCGCCAGTGACCACCACAACCCACGAGGCCTTTGGCGTCAACCCGTCAACTAGTGCGGGCGAAGGTAAAGGCGCCGATACCGCGCGATAAGCCAAACGATCACGTCCGACGTAGCCGACTTCTGTATGACCCGCTGGCACCGACAATTCAGCAACAAGTCGATTTATAGTGCTATCCGGATCGATCTGGTCAAAATCCACCGACCGCACCGATATTTCCGGACATTCGTATCTCAGCGACTTCAGTAGACCCACAGCAGCGCCCGAAATCGGCAGGCTCAACAATGTGTTCTTGCCACGGCCAAAATCTCCGCCCAACGCTGAGGCCGATATAACCCGGGCACGGTGATGGCCCGGGCGCCTAAGATCAACTATGCAGGCGCTCAGAATAAAAGCCAGACTCTTCAGCTGAACAGTTGTTTCCTCACGCCATTCTGACAGTTGCTCCGGCAGTTCGCTCACACTGAGTCCTGCGAGATGGACAACACCGCGCACTGGTCCATGTTCGGCACGCAACGCTTCGATTTGTTGCGTTATCTGGCTTTGATCAAGAAGAGCATCTCGGGTCAGAACGCCAACTTTAGCCCCAAGTCGACCCAATGCCTTAGCGAGCGCCAGACCAAAACCCTGAGGGTCTTCGGTAATCAGATACAAGCCAACGAAACGGGTTGCTTTACTGCCAGGATCAAAAGATGTAATGGCGAGTTCCTCGGACGAGCCCTTAATCAGGTAACGTGGGCAAAAATCCACCGGCTCAGATGCCGAGCTCGGTTGATCAGCCGGCACCGCACTATGCTCAACTGGGGGCGATGAGGACGGTAATGCAGTATCGACAGGTACATCGCCAACAGAAGGCTGTAGCTCATCAGCAAGTTGCGCAATAGTCTTCAGCCGAATTAGCTCGTCGACCCGCCGTCGCAGCACTTCAGAGTCAGCATCGGGTAATAGTTTCAGCGCAGACTCGATGACCTCAACCCGTTTTATCGAATCCACACCGAGCTCAGCCTCAAGATCCTGATCCAGTTTCAGCATATCTTCGGGATAGCCAGTGATCTCACTTACCAGGCCAACCAAAGTCTGCCTCATATTGATGGCCGGAATCGCAGCCGGCACCGCACTATGCTCAACTGGGGGCGATGAGGACGGTAATGCAGTATCGACAGGTACATCGCCAACAGAAGGCTGTAGCTCATCAGCAAGTTGCGCAATAGTCTTCAGCCGAATTAGCTCGTCGACCCGCCGTCGCAGCACTTCAGAGTCAGCATCGGGTAATAGTTTCAGCGCAGACTCGATGACCTCAACCCGTTTTATCGAATCCACACCGAGCTCAGCCTCAAGATCCTGATCCAGTTTCAGCATATCTTCGGGATAGCCAGTGATCTCACTTACCAGGCCAACCAAAGTCTGCCTCATATTGATGGCCGGAATCGCAGCCGGCACCGCACTATGCTCAACTGGGGGCGATGAGGACGGTAATGCAGTATCGACAGACCGCCCTGAGGATAAGGAAGCCTGAATTCGATCAACAGACGGCGGCGAGCGATCCACTGGAAATGTGGATGCGGTGCTACCTTTTCCAACCGGAGCCGTGGTTTTTTCTTCGCCACGAATTTCGTTCGAGTCAGGTAATGAATTTCCCTCGGCGGGGATAACGCCACCCTTCAGGAATGCCGTCATCACCGACTCCTGTAGCTTAAGGAACTGACGCATGGTTTCGTGGTATTCGCGATAGACCTCTATTCCACCCTCGTCAAAACCGTCAATCGGGCGGGGCAAGATTGCCGGCTCACTGCTACCTAAAGCAGGCTGGTCAACTGGAACATCCTCAACCGGGGATACCACCGGCTGGGCTACAGCAGCCCGGCTCTCCAGTGCAGTAGCGGCTGTGAGAAAAGGCTCCTTGCCATACTGGCCCTGCACTTCGTTGGCCCGACGAGAAAATGCTCCGTTCAGATACCAAAGGAAATTCGGATCAACCTCTTCAGCCTGATCACGCAGGTTGATCGATTTAGGGTCGCGGTCACGGTATAGACCCAGGATGTTGTCTAAAATGCCGTGGACTGCCAGTTTACCAACCGCTGCGAGGAACCCGTGCATGCCCTTTGCGCCATCCTCGAGCGCCACTATCGTGTGCTCTCGATCACGCAGAATCTGGCCGGTCAGGCCTACAAGAGAGCGGCCGGGCCCAACCTCGAGAAAGATCCTTGCACCGTCAGCGTACATCTGCTCAATCTGCGCAGCAAACTGCACCGGCTGTAACAGGTGTTGGCTAAGCTGGGCTTGAATATCAGAAGGATGGTGTGCGTAAGGTGCACCATCACTATTTGCATATACCGGTCTAGTTGGTGCAGAAAACTCCACAGAATGAATCGCTTTTGCCAAGGGTTGTGCCGCAGCACCCATAAGAGATGAATGAAAGGCACCTCCAACTGGCAGCCGTACCGCCCGAATCTCTTGTTGATGAAGAAGTTCAATTGCCTGATCAACATCCACAACTGCGCCCGATATAACCACTTGCCCAGGACCATTGTCATTAGCTAACACCAGACCGGGAACCTGCTCAAGCACCGGGATAAGTTGTTCACGCGAGGCAAACACTGCAGCCATGGTTCCCGAATCACCGCTCTCACTCTTGCAGTTGGCCATCGCTTGGCCACGACTCACAGAAAGATCAAGCAAATCATCCGCGCGTAACGCGCTTGCTGCAGCCAACGCCACATACTCACCGTAGGAATGGCCTGCAACCATGTCGCAACGGAGCCCTAAACGCTGTAACACTTGAAAGTAGGCAAGCTCGATCACGCCCAGCGCGGGTTGCGCCACCTCCGTACGCATCAACGCTTCGCCAGCGCTGCGCTTCTCCTGCTCGGACCATAAAGCCGCAGGAGAAATCAACGTGGATATTCGTTGACCCAATTCCGACTGATAGCGCGCGTCAGCCAGTTCGAGCAGTGCGCGAAACTCCTCAAAATACAGGGCTGGCGCCTGGCCCATTCCGCAGTACTGCGACCCCTGCCCAGGAAATAGGCAGGCTACTTTCATCTGATCGGATTCGCCTGTACCCATCGAGACATTCGCTGGTAACTGGAGCACCCCATCCTCTGTTTCTGCCAAAGACGTCGCAACTTTTACAAGATCACTTTTTAGTTCTGCAATTGATGCCGAGACAAAAGCGAGCATCACGCCTGTCTCTGATCGACTTCGTCTTAACTGCTTATCGAAATCAACTGCAAGGCTATATGCTAAATCGCACGATGAGATGTCAGAGTTCAAACTGATCACCTCTGCCAACTCCCGACATGCATTGACCGCGGTTGGCCGATCAACTGCCGCAAGGAGATATAACTCTGGCGACCAGTGGCGAGCACCATAGTTAACCGATCTCCCCGCCCGTTCAGCTGGATATTCCTCCAAAACTGCATGGGCATTAGTTCCACCAAAACCAAAAGCCGAAACCCCGGCGCGACGCGCATGAATCGAAGACAACCAAGGTCTTGGGGTATTCGGCAGGTAAGCGGGCGAGTCCGACTGCTGGAAAACCTCTATCGGCTCATCGATCCCTGCGTGCGGTGGCAGAGTTCGGTGAAAAAGCGCCAGTGATGCCTTAATCAGCCCAACCATGCCCGCCGCATTCTTGGTATGCCCGGTGAGACTTTTGACTGATCCAACTGCACAGTTCGCCGTATCGCCCCCACCATTTTGCAGCAGAGTAAACAAAGTCTCCGCCTCGGCTTTATCGCCGACTGGTGTACCCGTGCCATGTGCTTCATACAGGCCAATAGTTGACATTGTGAATCCAGCCCTTGCATAGGCCCGGTTTAGAGCGCGCATTTGTCCTGCGGGCTGCGGCGCCGTCATCCCAAGTCCCTTGCCGTCACTAGAGGTGCCAATTCCCTTAATAACGGAATAGATCCGGTCTCCGTCCCGTTCGGCGTCAACCAAACGCTTTAACACGACAAAAGTGATGGCTTCGCCGGTAACGGTTCCATTGGCTCCCCGACCGAAAGGTTGCAACTCGCCAGTTGGTGAAAGCGCACGCGTATTACTGAACCCTAGAAACTGAAATGGCACCTGCCCTACATCAACCGCGCCAGCCAACGCCATATTCGCAGAGCCGTCGACAAGTTCGTTGACCGCCTTACCCACGGCCATAAGGCCGGAAGCACAGGCCGCATCGAGGATCACATTAGTCCCGCCCAGATCAAAACGGTTCGCAACCCGACCCGCATTAATATTTGTCAAAACACCCGCAAATGAATCTTCGGTCCACTCGGGCAATCGATCCCATGCCTTACTGTTGGGGTCGATCAGATTCAGATGAGCACGGGTTTTAAGAGAATCACCTAGCAGGCCACCACCGTCTGCCGCACCCATGATCACGGATGTATTTTCCCGGTCAAAATTCCCGTCTTCATAGCCGGCATCAGCCAAAGCACGGCGTGCGATTTCCAACGACAGCAACTGTGGCACCCCAATATGGGGCATCACCTTCGGGGGAATTCCATACCGCCTGGGGTCAAACGGTATCTCGGGGAAGAACCCACCCCATTGGGCTAGCACTGAATCCTGGCGAGTCCCTTGATCGTTATCATAAAGTCGCCAATCCCAGCGATCCTCCGGCACCTCAATGATTGCCGAATGGCTATCCAGAATATTCCGCCAGAAAGTGTCATGATGAGTCGCATCAGGTACCAGGGCAGCAACACCAATAATCGCAACGTCGACAGGTGGCGGCTGAATATCCGATCCTAGCCAGCCTGGCCGAACCTCACTATCCTGAGCGGTGATATCCTGAGACCCCAGAGCTATCGAGTCATGCAACTCGTTCATAGAGTTCACCTTAGTACAACAGGTCGCTACCTCACCCACCATATACATCCCCTCCTGATACTGAAGTTCTTCAGAAACAGGAAGCCATTGGCCAGATGAATCTCGCTTCTCACCCTTGGTCGCGATCCGAGACCGGCCGAGTCCAAAAAGATCCAGCTCATATGCCAGTTGATCGCCTGATAGACCTTCGCCCGTCAATCTAGATCGCAGTTGTTCAAAGTCCTGCACCATCGGCGTATTGGCCACACGGTAAACATGCCCCGGCCGGCTCTGTAGCAAAACCGTATCCGTACAGTCCGTAATCACCTTCTGAAAGCCCGGTGCCACGGCACCAGAATCAACTGCTTCAGGGGTCATCAGGTAAGCGCTACCCATCAATACCCCAGTACACATGCCGCGCTGGGCAAGCGGCGCCGCCATGATCGCAGCGCCTGCAGCTGAGCATCGATCGTGAATTCCTCCAGCAAATAACACATGAAACTCGCGCGCATCATCACTCGAGCTCCGGTCCAATAGCGCATCACCTAATTGTTCCCAGAGCTGTAAAGATCCGTAACGACCAACATGGCCACCACACTCACGCCCCTCAAACACAAATCGTCGCGCCCCAGCATCGAGAAACCGCTCCAAGAATCCGAGCGTAGGCACGTGTAGGTACGCCCGAATACCCTCCTGTTCAAACTGCTGAGCCTGATCGGGGCGCCCGCCTGATATGATGACGTAGTCTGGACGGGCTGACAGAGTCTCAGTTATCTGCGCATCTCGTATCTCCGTCGGCGCAAAAGCCAATATCCCAACACCCCATGGCCTTCCTCCCATTAAGGCGGCAGTTGATCGAGATAATATTCTCGCGTCAGCCCCCGACATCATGCCAAGCGCTAACATCGGCAAGGCCCCTGCATCGGCTACCGCAGCTGCAAACTGGGGCACATCCGAGACGCGGGTCATGGGTCCCTGAACAATCGGAAACCGTGTGCCGTGACTTTCGGCCAACGCCGAACCGGGCGAGAATGGGTCGGTTCCGGGCTTGTATTCGGTCAGAGGTAAAATCCGTCCACTTTCTATTGCCCGAACCAAGCGACCCGTCGAACGATACTGTTTGCCTACCTTGACAGTCATCCGCGTGATCGCTTCATCGATTTCGACATTGCGCTGGTCGCCGGCACGACGAGTCGGGTCCGCCACTTCTTGCGTCCACAACAATCTGGGTGCTTCAGGCGTCTCACTAAATGTTTTCTCGTCGAGAATTACGCCGGAACACCCCATCGCCCTGAACGCCTGAGTAGCGCGCGGGCCGAAACCGCCTTGGGCATATACCGGTCGATCTGTAGAAGCCAAAGCTTGCTGCGCCACCACAAACACACTCGAGTCGCTATCTGATCTGGTCAACTCACTACCAACAACCACCCATCCATCGATCTGATCGGCACTGACTAGGGAATCTCCTGAGCAGTATTGCAGATTCCAGGTAATTGGAGCCTGCAACAGCAATACTCGCTGAGGGCAATTGACCAGATGTTTGCATGCATCCAGCTCTGCGTCGGCGGGCAACTGCACCAGCAGCACATGTTCAACTGTTGCCAGTTGTGCCAACAGCGATTCATTGACCGCATCGACCAGATTCAACGCGAGTCCCGGCAGACCAATCGCACCGGCTGTTCTACGAATCAGCTCATCGAACCGATGGTTAACCAACTCTGGTGGGCTCGCGCCTTCACGACAGTCGATCAAGCCCCAACCACCAGACCGTACAGTAGCCACTGCGACGCCCAAAGATTCAGGCGCAGTTGAAGAAAGCGTCACACACCTGAAATCGGTTTTACACCCATCAATCATACCTACCCCACTACTTGCACTACTTGCATTCATTACATTGCTCTTGGCTCACTGCTCAACTCTTCATCATAGTGTTCAATTACGTAAGCGGTAATCTCGCGAGGGGTTAATTCCTGCACATATTCTCCCTCCGGCATTAGCAATCCCTCATACCGTATTCGCCGGCCCAGATGAACATCAATCGCGGCCAGCAAATTCATTGTATCAACTGAGGATAACCCAAGTTCCCCACCCAGGTGGGTGTCCAGAGAGACAGTGGCCACCAAGCCCATATCCTCAACTACCTCTCCCAGGTAAGAAATTACCATAGATTCGATAGACGCTGGATCGGGACTTTGCATATCAGTGACTCGTCTTTGACAGGTGTTTTTCTTTCTCTGCGACAGAAACTTGACTGCCTTCATTACCAGCTTTGTCGATAACCAGTGTAGCTCGGATGTCGCCCCCGTCACTCGCCACCGTTACAGCGGGAATCTGCCCAAACTCATCGGCGCCAACACAATGGGCGCGGTACTGGTCGGCGCGTTCAGTCAATTCGAGATCAGCAGGAGCCAGACGAAGATCATGTTCTGCCGCAAACCAGTCGCACAAGACATCCTTTACAGCAACCCGTCTCAGCAACCACTCTTCGCTGACACCAACTGACCCTGTAGGCATGGACAGGAATTGTTCTCGTTCACGCCTGCTCAGGCAGGTGTGAGCCAACACCCTTAACCATATTCGCGCACTTTGTGAGAAATATCGTTCGGGAAAACGTTTTACAACCCGGCAGTACGATAGCGTACCCGCTACAGCGCCGGTTTCCAAAATGGTCAGCCGCTTGTCACCGCCGGGCCAATTGACAGCCGCATAGAAGTCATTGGGAAAGTCGAACAATCGACTGATCAGGCCGCGTACCCGGGCAACAACAATGCCATCGGAGTCTACAAAATCGAAATCTGTATAAATCTCTTCCTGATTACCGCTACAGCGTGCAACGCACTGCAAAGGTTGGCCAGGTGGGGGTGGGGGACCAAACCACTCCATCGAATCCACCCGTGAGGGATAACTACCAAACCCAACGACGCCCTGCTCTATTAACCAGACTGCAGCTATCTGCCCTATGCTGTCCATCAGGTAGGGCCAAGTCTGCGACGACTGCCCTTCGGCTGTTTCCGAGTCAATGTCACTCTCGGGTAATGCCACTGTCATCTCCAACACTGAGTCACTCACTCGGGTATGGTCTTTCAGTACCTGAAACGCGGGGCCATGGAACAGGCAGTAGCGATACAGCTCGTCAACACTAAACAGGGGTGCGCGAGACGGCGACAGCGGTACCCCCGAGGGCTGTGGAGGCAAGGCAGCGCCAAATCGACGGGCCAGCCGAATCCGTGCGGTAATCGCGGGGCGAGACCGGGGCTCTCCATCCCCAACGACCACAGTGTAAAGCTCGCACTCAAATATCTTTTCTTGAGGCTGCAGTTCAACTACCTTTCCGCGGGTCTTTTGCTCCCGGACAATCACTCGGATACTCAGTTGACCGGTATCAGCGGTAATCCATTGCAGGCTTTGCACATTTTCAACAAGCACCGCCTGGTATTCGGGCTCAACGGCCGCAATCGCCGCACGCGCCATGAATTCAACCGATGCCGTAAAGGGTAAAACCGCGAGTGGTCTAAGTTCAGGCTGGCGTTCAGAGACGATCCGACCAAAGCAATGGTCTCTCAAAAACCGGCACGAAGCGACATCCAACTGCCACTCGACAATGGTCTGCCCGCCGTCTCGCCATGATGTTGCCGGGGCAAAAGAGGTTTTCGAAAAAACAGCTGCTGGCGAATCTTCTTGAACTGCCTGGCGCACGGACACTTCGGATCGAGTCTGCGGGGTCTGGCTGATCTGTCGCATCATGTGGCCCTGCTGATCGAGGAATTCTTGCATTAAAGAAAAATGCGCTTTCAGGACTTCTACTGAAGAAGCTTTGTGTCGCCGCATACGACGTCGTGATGACACATCCTCTACAGACGAGGATGGATCCAGTTGTTTTCTTAACCCGTTGGGTCGCACTGGGGTGCCTCGAACGAAAAACTGCGCCAATAGGCCTTGCAACTGACGAATTGAATCGACACCTTCTTTATCTGTCGCAACAGCAAGCACGTTATCTGATCCAATCGTATCGGTGACAAATCCGGTCAACATCGAACCGGGTCCAACTTCAACAAAGGATCGAACACCATCGTCAGCAAGGCGCTCGAGCGCCTCTCTAAACCGCACGGAATTGGTCCATTGGTGCCCCACCTTATCACGAATCAACGACACTGGGCCGGTAGGAAAAAAGTCGAGTGACGTCCCCGAGAGCAACGGGGTCTTACCTGAGGAAAACGCGAGACCGGCAAGAACTTTGCGCACTCGTGTTGCCTGATTCGAATACCACGGGGTGTGCAGAGGAGCCATGTAAGGTAACGGCATAGTGATAACACCCACTTCTTGGCTCAACTGTTCTACTGCGCCAGTAATCGCACTAGGACTGCCACAAAGGACGCTACTATGCGAACAATTGTCGAACTGAAGGAACAGTTTTCCTGGAAAACGCTTCATTACCTTGGGCAACATTCCGCGAAACTCGCCATTGACTGCGATACGCCTGTAAGTATCTTCGCTGTCAACGGCATCAGCCCAGAGCTCAAAGTCTCCAAAACCATTCAACAAGTGCACCAGGTCAAGGCGACTCTCCCACGGGATATATCCTCCACAGATCAGCGCTGCAAGCTCGCCAACGCTGTAGCCTACGGCTACGTCAGGGTACACCCCGATGTCCTTGAGAAGATTGTCAAGTAGCAGGCTAGACAGCAAGCAGGCGGGAACACCCCGAATCTGCTCCTGTGGCGTAAGATTCGAAGGCAACCTGCTACGCCGGCCATCGATAGAATCTATAATGGACACTTGCGACCGTGCAGACTCGGTCGGCACGAGTCCAGCCAACTCACTAAACCACTGACTGAACTCAGCGCTCGTTTCGCGCAGACCACCCAGCATTCCAGAATGCTGGGAATTAAATCCAGGAAACAAAAACGCGGTCTTACCAATAGCTGGCAACCGCTCAAGATCGCCGAAATACACGCCTGCGGGTATCTGAAAGCTTGCAGGCACGTTGCTTTTAAGTCGCTCCTTCAGCAACGTGATTTTTGCGGTCAGGTCATCAGTGGAGTCAGCAATGATTCCGGCTCGAAGCGGTTTTCCACCGGCCTCAGTGACCGTGATATCACTGGCCCCGCACTGAGAAAAATCTGCCGTTGCGCACGTTGCCAGCAATGAAAGAGAATCGAGGAAATCTGCTCGATCGATACCGGCACAGAGAAAAAGATGTGAATGATTGATCGCGGCCATTTACCAGATTATCCAAATACGCGGGTTCGACTACGACCATCTTGCAGATTTTCGTGCGTAAAACTTGCGCTGTTACTATACGCTATTAGCCGATATGCTAGATATCCAGGCTTGTCTCATCTGCTGAGTCGGTAGCGTTGCTTTTGAAACTGTCGTGTGCCGGGCCAGTCATATTCATACTTGTTATATAACCAATCTATATAACCAATCTGCCAGAACTGCGCATGCCATCCACCCAAAGAATCTGGAATTTATCCTGTACGAGTAAAAGCGCACTGTTACAGGCCCTGCAAGCACGGGATTTTAGTCTAAATGATGCTGGCAAACACCTGGATTACCGAATAGCAATACTGGCGAGTACCAACGATGAACTGCGCGATCACTGCGATCGGGCGATCGCCCTGGTGCGCGAGACCACCGCCGACCGGCTCAATGCGGGCAACAGGATCTTCTTTGGCCACTGCCCTGTGACTTCTCCGCCTGGAAGACTTGCTTTTGTCTTCCCCGGCTATGGGGCCCATTATCCTGATATGTTCTCGGGCCTGTATAACGCTTTCCCCTTTGTCAAAGACTGGTTCGAAAATCTTTCCAGCGCTCATCGCACCGCGTTTCGGGCTAATCCACTGCTTTTTGCGAATACAGATAAACGTGAAACTGATCTGACATCCGGAGAACTGGTAACAGCTACTCTGGTGATGAATCTGGCGCTGTTCAAACTGATAAATGCGTTCGGTATCGGCTGTGATTGTGCTGTAGGACACAGTCATGGCGAAAATGCCGCCCTAGCTTCCGCGGGAATGCTGGCTGATCCGGGCGCACTGTTCGATACCGTCCGCAAGATCGTAGCGCGGGCCGCTGGACGCACAACACCCCGGCAAATGCTCGCGATGCGCTCAATACCAGAACAGGAGATTCAGCCTCCGTTATATCTCGCCCTGGATAATTGTCCATCGCAGATCATCGCCAGTGGCCCGGTTGATGCGATCGCTAAAAAGGAGCAGCAACTAAGAAACGCCGGAGAACTCAGTTTCCGTCTCGATCAGGTCACCGAGCCGGTACATACTCCTGACTTCCCGCTCGCGCCAGATACTCTTAAAGTGTTGTACCGTCCGGTCGAGATCTACACATCTGCATTTCCAGTTTATTGCTGCCAGACAACGCGGCCATTCCCTGAGGGGCAAGAACAGGTGATCGATCTGCTGGCGCGTCAATGGCGCGAACCGGTGCGCTTTCGCGAAACTATCAAAGCAATGTATCACGATGGCGTGCGCACGTTCGTTGAGGTAGGACCTGCTGGCCGACTGAGCGGGTTCATCAGGGATACGCTACGTGGTGCCGACGCCATCACGCTCGCAACCGACCTCGAGAAACAGACAGCGATGGCTCAGATTCAGGTGGTTGTCGCCAGACTTTTCAGCATGGGCTATCCGGTAGACCCTGACCATATCATGCTGAACCCGGGCGTCACAGATGCTGGCGAGCAACCCACAGATCAGCCTGCAAAACCGGGAATACAAGAGAAATGGCATGTGGGCCAGCGGCAGATTCAGAACGACATACTCCATCTGGTTGCCGAGTTGCTGGACGCATCCGGTAGTACATTGATCGATCCGGATTTGGGCTTTTTTGCCCTTGGCATGAGTTCTCTGGATGTCATCGCGCTGGTCGATCGCCTCTCTGAACAGTTGGGAAAGGAGGTTCCGTACACCACGGCTTTCGATCATCCGACGCCTCGCTTGCTGGCGCGATTTCTTGATAGTGGTGATGGCCCAGAATCAGCTGGCCGTATCGAGTCGGTAACTCCCCAACGATCAGATGATCCTGTTGCCATTATCGGCATGGCCTGTCGCTTTCCTGGCGATGCCTATACGCCGGAGCGATTCTGGACACTGCTCACACAAGGCGTTGATGCTATTGGCGCCTCCCCAACCGATCGCTGGGATAACCGCCGATATCTTACTGAAAACCCCAAAAGTACCGTGAGTTATGGGGGCTTTCTTAGAGATGTCAAAACATTCGACGCCGCTTTTTTCAATCTGTCTCCACGCGAGGCGATAACACTTGATCCGCAGCAACGACTGCTCCTGGAGGTCACTTGGGAGGCGCTCGAAAACGCCGCGATTCCTCCGTCTGACCTCAATGGCGGTGCAGCCGGAGTTTTCATCGGCATCAGTAGTCGCGATTATGCCGAGCGCCTCAGCCCCGCTGAGCGTATCCGGCAGACAGGATATATAGCGACTGGCAATGCGCCTAGCGCGGGTGCTGGGCGTATCTCCCATTTTCTTGGCACTACTGGCCCGAGTCTGGCTATCGATACCGCTTGCTCGTCATCATTGGTTGCGGTTGATCTTGCCTGTCGGTCACTTGTCGATGGCGATAGCAATCTCGCTATTGCCGGTGGCGTCAATCTGATTCTATCGCCAGAACTGACCGGCTATCTGGAATCAGCCAACGCACTGGCGGCGGATGGCCACTGCAAGACTTTTGATGCTTCTGCAGATGGCTATGTGCGCTCTGAAGGCTGTGGCATTTTGATACTGAAGCGACTCAGTGATGCGATAGTACAGGGTGATCCGGTGCTGGCACTTATCCGCGGTAGCGCCACTAATCATACCGGTCACTCTAGCGGTCTCACCGTTCCCAACAGTCGCTCTCAGGAGAAACTGATCCGTCATGCACTGGCACGCTCCGGGATAGAACCCGAAGATATTGACTACGTCGAGGCGCACGGCACGGGAACCCAACTCGGAGACCCAATCGAATTGAACGCGCTGAGTGCGGTTTTCTCCGGGCTCACGTCACTACCCATTGCCTCAGTCAAAACAAATATTGGCCATCTTGAAGCTGCAGCCGGTGTTGCGGGCCTGATGAAGCTGGTACTTCAGTTACAGCACCGTCAGATTGCGCCTCATCTGAACCTCGATACCCCCACTCCAGCGCTCAACTGGGAGCAAACCCCGTTTGAGGTTCCGCTCAAACTGGGCTCATGGCCCGAGCGCGGGCGCGAACGGACCGGCGGGGTCAGTTCCTTCGGCATCAGCGGCACCAACGCCCATGTCATTGTAGCCCAGGCACCAGAGCCGGCGACTCCCAAGCAACCAAAGGACCCGGGTGGGTATCCGATTCTGACGATCAGCGCACGGGATCCAGTGGCCCTGGAGTCATTGGCTAAACGCTACCGCGATACCCTGACGACATTGCCTGACAATCGCTTTGCCGATTTCTGTTACACCAGTAATCTCGGTCGACAGCATTTCCCCCATCGCATCGCGATCATGGGCAACACGGTCGAGGATATGGCGCAAGAACTCGCCGAACCTACGCCGGGCTGTGCTGGCCAATACAATGGCTGCGCGTTTCTTTTTACCGGGCAAGGTGCCCAGTATCCGACCATGGGCCATGATCTGTATCGCACCGAGCCAGTATTTCGCGACACCTTTGATCAGTGCACAGAACTGTTTGACCCTGACCTCAAACAACCGTTGCGCCAGGTTGTATTTGATCCGGCTGTCACCGAACTAGACCAGACGGGTTATAGCCAGCCGGCGATCTTCTCACTGCAGATCGCGCTGACAACACTATGGCACCATTGGGGAGTGGAGGCGGATGCGGTGATCGGCCATAGCATCGGTGAATACGCAGCGGCTGTCACTGCAAAGGTACTCACGTTGTCCGACGCTGCTAGGCTGGTCAGCGCCCGTGCCAGGATGATGCAAGCCCTCCCCAGCACCGGACCTGATCGGGGCGCAATGATTGCGCTTCGAGCCAGCGAGGAGGCAGTCGGTCAGCTACTCTTCGAAAATTCTATTGAACTTGCGCTGGCTGCTGTTAACGGCCCGGAGAATATCGTTCTGTCAGGTCGGGCAAACGCGGTTGATGAGGTTCGCATCCTGGCAACCGAACGCGGAATCAACTGCCGGATACTCTCGGTCTCCCACGCCTTTCATTCACCCTTGATGGCTTCGGTCGCCGATCCATTCAGGGAAACGGTCGAATCTGTCAATCTGCAATTGCCGAATATCCCGTTTATCTCTACAGTCAGCGGGAAAATCGAGAGTGAGGCTTTGCTAGACCCCACATTCTGGGCCAGGCAAATTTGTTCACCGGTCCGATTTGCAGACGGCGTTAGCGCACTTAAAGAGACTGGCCTTAATTGTCATCTCGAGATCGGACCCGGAGTCACGCTTACAGCATTGAGCCAGGAACTGATCCCCGCGGCCAATATTCGCCGACTGCCCTCTTTGCGTCAAAACCAGAATGGATGCCAGCAAATACGTCAGGCACTGGCCGCACTCTATGCGGACGGGGCGGCGATCAACTGGGTGGCCTTGCATCCGGGTCAGAATCGAAAGCGGGCCCGGTTGCCCAATTACCCCTTTCAACGGCAGACCTTCTGGATTGACGATCATTACTCACCAGAAC
>Ga0187833_10003232_pt1 | contig 16670 bp, 11 predicted proteins | sample ETNtaG_37_FD_167968 | JGI IMG/M metagenome (GOLD analysis project Ga0187833, IMG submission 167968) | Marine microbial and viral communities from oxygen minimum zone, Eastern Pacific Ocean - ETNP2014_SV_400_PacBio MetaG (Illumina Assembly) | ecosystem: Environmental > Aquatic > Marine > Hypoxic...
TCGCGGGCCGCTCGGTTCTGGTGTGTTCACATCACTCGGAGTAGCTGGCCACTTTTTGCCAGGGCCCATGCATGCCGTCTTCGGTCACCCCGTAATAGACGCGAATATCTCCGTCTGGTGTCCGCTGGCAAAGATCGACGCGGGAGATTGAACCTTTGCGATAGTGCTTGATGAAGCCAAGGTCGTCATTCCATTTCACCTTCAAACGGCTGAGATTCAGGTTGCCTTCGCGTTGCTTAATGGCGTAATGCCACAGGCGGCGTGCGGAAGAGCGAGTGACATTTTTCACCTGGTTTCCGTTCCGCAAGTCGCGCATAGTGTGGTACCGGGTACCGTCGCGTTCTTCGGTGGCGACGATTTCCACGCCGGTGCGAGGTGGCTCAACACTGGCTGAGGGTCTGCCGCCTTGTTCCGGTGCTTCCGGCACAGGTTCTCTTTGCCGTGCGTGTGTTTTGGAGTGTGGCCGGGTGGTGAGTTGCACTATTTCGTCACGAACGGCGAGTGTGGTTTCGGATTCATCGCGCACAAAAATCTTGTTGTCGTCTATGGCGTAGGGAGGATCTACGCCGCGAGGCACGTTAATGCGCAGCACCTTTTTACCGTGCGTGGAAAGAGCGTCGATGGAGCAAATCAGCGTTGGCGTAATGCGGCCACTTATTGCGTGCCTGACGGCACCGATGGCGCGGGAGATGTTGGCGACCCCGGTTGGCGTCTTCTTTGGATCGGCAGGAGTTCCGATGAACACCACGCCGCCGTTGGTATTTGCCATGGCGCAGACGTCAGAAATGACAGCGAAAAGGTGTCCGCCGCGTTTGGTTATTTTTGGCTGGAAACTTTGCACAATGCTCTCGCCCTCGTCTCTGGCGGCCTGAACATAATCGAGCTCTTTTTGGGCACCCCGGAAAGGTCGCGTGCGCGCGAAATCCGGGCCGGTCAGCAATGATTTCAGCGCATCGAAATTGACTTCATCCAGCTGCATCTCTGTGGGACGGTCTCCCACGCCGAGCAGGCGCGAGTTTTTCGGGTCGCGCAGCAGCCGGTGTGCATCAGAGCCCTGGATGCAGTGCATGCGGCGAGGGTACTCTGGTTTGGAGCCGTTGAAGAAGTGAGCGGTAGAGCGGCGGCTGCGCGAGTCCAGGTCTGTCACTTCGAGGCCATGTAGGTTCTCGTCTTGCGTATAGGCGACTTTAGTTTGGCCGCCGAAACGGAAGCCGCGCATGGCAACTCCGTGGGTGGAATTGGCGTGCGCGGCAATTGTCACGCCTCCGGCATGGGTGATTTCGCGGTAAGCGCTGAGTACGTCCGCACTTGCGCCGACATTGGATGAGCCATCGTCCAATTGAACGGCTGGGATGTTGAGATTCAAAAGCACGTGCTCAATCGCGCGAATGGGCGTATCGGGCGAGAAAATGCCCAGAATGTGGAAACCGAATGTGGCCGTAAACTCAAACCCGGGCAGGACGAGGACGCTTTGTTGCAATTTGCGGTACTCCTGTAACCGCTGCTTTTCGGCCGGTTTCAGTCGTTTCAGACGCTCGAGCAGCTCGAGTTCGGATATCTCCTGACGCATGGCGCGGAAGCCCCCGACGGTGTTATGGTCGGTGAAGGCAACGATGTCCAGCCCGCGAACTCGTGACTGCCGCAGAATATCTAGGTAGCTGATGTCCGGTTCCTGGTAATCGTTGGAGGCTGGTGTGTGCAGGTGCAGGTCTACTTTGCGCCAGCGGCGCGTTGAAGACGGTCGCTTTTTGGGCACGTTAGTGTTTGCGCTTTGGGGTGGACTCTGGTGGCATCAAAGCCTCGGCGATAACCTCTTCGACGCGGTCCACCAACACAAACTTTACCTGTTTTCGAACTTCTTCAGGCACGTCATCGAGGTCTTTTTCGTTTCGGCGCGGAAGCACGACCGTCGTCAGGCCGGCGCGGTGAGCCGCGAGTACTTTCTCTTTAATGCCGCCCACCGGCAGCACCTGACCCCGCAATGTGATTTCACCGGTCATGCCCACATCCGGACGCACCGGTTTTTGGGAGAACAGGGAGGCGAGCGCCGTAGCCATTGTCACTCCTGCCGACGGGCCATCCTTGGGCACCGAGCCAGCCGGGACATGCAGGTGAATATCGTGGTGCTCGTAATAATCGGAGGCGAGGCCAAGGTCCTCGCTGTTTGAGCGCACATATGAAAGCGCGGCTTTGGCAGATTCCTGCATCACGGTACCGAGCTGTCCGGTAAGCTGAAAGCCTTTCTCGCCGGGCATTTCCGTGGCTTCCACGAAAAGCACGTCACCACCGAAGGGCGTCCAGGCTACGGCGGTAGCCACACCGGGTACGGCGGTGCGTTCAGTCACCTCCTCCGAAAAGAAGAAGCGCGGTTTCCCAAGATACTCCAGTACGCGCTTAAGGTTTATGGTTACGTACTTGAATTCGCCTTCGGCGATTCGGGTGGCGACCTTGCGGCAGACTGCGTCGATTTCGCGTTCTAGGTTGCGCACGCCGGCCTCGCGTGTGTAATAACGGGTGATCTGTTTTATGGCGTCCGATTTAAATGTAATTTCGTTTTTGCGCAGTCCGTTCTCACGGATCTGGCGCGGGATGAGATAGCCGCGGGCGATGGATAATTTTTCGCGCTCGGTATAGCCTGCCAGCTGCAGCGTTTCCATTCTATCGCGCAAGGCCGGGGGTATGGGCTCGAGCACGTTGGCGGTGGTGATGAAAAACACCTGTGAAAGATCAAATGGCACGTCTAAGTAATGGTCGCGGAATTCACGGTTCTGCTCAGGGTCCAGCAGCTCGAGCAGCGCGGAGGCGGGATCACCTCGGAAATCGGTTCCCATTTTGTCTACTTCATCTAGCATAAAGATCGGATTTTGCGTCTCGCATCGGCGCAGGTTTTGCATAATTCCCCCCGGCATCGCGCCGATATAGGTGCGGCGGTGGCCACGGATTTCGGCTTCGTCGCGGATTCCACCCAGCGATATGCGCACGAATTTGCGTTCCATAGCGCGGGCGATTGAGCGCCCTAGCGAGGTCTTGCCGACTCCAGGAGGACCCACCAGGCACAGTATCACGCCCTCCCGTTCCTGGCGAATATGGTCAATGGTCTGTGCCTTGCGCCCCCCGCGTCTTTCGAGACGCAGTTTGCGTACCGCGAGAAATTCCAGAATGCGTTCTTTGATATCATCTAAGCCGTAATGGTCTTCGTCTAGGACGCTGCGGGCGTGCTGTCCGTCCAGATTGTCAGCTGTGGTCACTCCCCACGGCAGAGTGGTCATCCAATCCAGGTAGGTGCGGATTACGCCGTATTCGGCTGCGGCGGTTGGGAGTTTCGCAAGGCGGTCTAGTTCGCGCACAGCTTCCTTGTGCGCCTCCTCGGACATGTCGGCATCCTCGATCTTCTTGCGAAACTCCTCGATTTCGACTGTCTGCTCATCGCCCTCACCAAGTTCCTTTTGGATTGCTTTCAATTGCTCGCGCAGGAAATATTCGCGCTGCATGCCTTCCATCTCGGTGTGGGCGTCTTTCTGGATTTTGTGACCCAGCTCCAACACTTCCACTTCGCGTCCGAGTACTCCGAGCAGGTGGCGCAACTTGGCGCTGACGCGGTTCTGTTCAAGCAGTCGCTGTGCCAATCGCAGGTCCATACGCAGGTACGTTGCAATGGCGTACGCTAGCTGGTACGGGTCATCCATGTTCAAAGCGGATGAAATAATTTCCTCTGGCATGGATGGCATCAGGCTGGCCAGTTTCTGGAATTGCTCTACGGTGGCACGTGCGAGTGCTTCAATCTTAATGCCGGTCTCGTCACTTTCCGGGCTCAACGTGACCTGTGCTTTCAGATACGGTTCAGTCTGGATGTAATCACCTACCCTAATGCGGGCAATGCCCTGCACCAGCAGGCGCACCGTGCCATCCGGGGCGCGCATCAGTCGGTGGACCGCGGCCGCCGTGCCCACCCTATAAAGCTGGTCAGGCCCCGGAGTCTCAAGATCCGGGTCCTTGCTGGTTACCAGGCCGACGATGCGCTTGCCTCTGGTGACCTCGTCGATCAGCTTAACCGAACGGGGCTGCCCGACCGTCAGAGGCACTGCGGTCATCGGATAGACGACCACGCCGCGCAGCGGCAAAATCGGCAGCACGCTAGGGATTGCGTCCTCGAGCGACTCCACCGCGCCTTTCTCTTCGGACTGCTCGACATCCTCTTTGACCGTGGTGACTATCTGGCCAAAATTAACGGGAGAGTTCAGTGATAGTTCATCCAGTTCATCTGCAGCATCTGAGTCGGGAGGAATGCGGAACTCGAATCGATACGCGCTCATAAGGCTAATCGATTTCGATAATCGGCATGTGCCGGCGCTGTTTTGGGAGGCGCACAGTGAGAAACCCATCAGCGTAGTTTGCGTCGACGCCTTCAGATTCGACCTGGGATGGCAGTTTGACGTTGGTGGCAAATTCACCATAGGAGATTTCCATCTGATGGAATGCGTGGATGCCCGAATGCCTCTCGCGTTTGCCGGAGACGGCAAGCTGCTTGCCCCGTAGGGTGATATGAAACTCCGCGTCTTCCATGCCAGCTATTTCCACCGTTACCACGATATGTGTCTCGGTCTCGGTTACGTCCGTAGGTGGCCGCCATCGGTGAGTATGGCCGCTCGGCGTCAGCTGGGATGTATGCGCTGTAAACACGCTGACAGCGCCGATCGTGGTTTTGGCTTCCTGCGGCGGGTAGGGTTTCTTGGTCAAGATTGCACCGGCATTGCCGAGCATTGTAATGCTCCGGCAAAAATATCACTGCATGATTTTACCATTGATGCTGCCGGAGTGGGCGGTTGGGCCGTTTCCTACGCGTGTGATAGTGCTTAGGTTTGGTGGCGTCTGCGAACAATAAGCGTTAATATTGAGGCTACGACCACGATTGCCATCAGATTCTGGTTTGCGTTCCATCCGCCGATCTGGCTGCTGTCAACGCGGATGAACTCGAGAAAGAAGCGGGTGGTCGGATAGATGATGAAGTAACCCAGCGCAATTTCGCCGGTGAGCAGTCGCTTGGAATAATTCCGGGCCACCCAGAGCAGCAGCAGGCAGCCAAGTAGGTTTAGAAAGGACTCGTAAAAGAAGAGAGGATGAAATGTCTCATACTGAGCGAACGCGGTTACCCGATTTTCGGACGCAATGTAGATTGCCCACGGGAGGCTGCTTGGGAGGCCATAAAGTTCCTGATTGATGAAATTACCCCAGCGTCCAATCGCCTGTGCGAGCAATAACCCTGGGACAGCGACATCGGCCCAGACTGCGAACCCGTGGCCACGTTTCTTTGCGAAGAACCACAGGGCGAACGCACCCCCGGCAACTCCGCCCGGGATCCCAAGGCCGCCCTTCCAGATTTGCAGCACGGCGGCCGGGTTCTGAAAATAATAGTTGGGAGTGCCCGGGGGCATCATGCTCGGAGGCGGGGTGAGTACATGGTAAAGGCGCGCACCCACAATGCCGCCGAGAAGCGTCCACATGAGCGCGTCCCAGACGAAAGCAGGGTCCAATTGGCGGCGGCGGGCCTCGTATGCAGAAAGATATCCAGCAGCCATCGCGCCGGTGACGATAATGAGTCCGTAAAAACGGATATATAGACCTCCAAGATGAATGCCAAGCGAATCAATTGCCATGAGTCTTTTCCGGTTCAGGCCGGCGCGGGGAATTTAGGCGCGTCACGAGCTGGATAGTTTTGCTGGAAGGCGCGAGCGCCGTTGCATCAATGGTCGTCCGCAGGGCGTTTGGGGTCCTTCGTTTCTGGTTTGCCCACGCGGCGCGCGTACCATTGTCGCCGCACGTGAAGGGTGCGCTGTACGGCGGTGATGTTGGCCAGCGGGGCAATAATCCAAAGCGCGATTTCCGGGTGGCGAAATACGAGCGCCGGCGCGAGCACAAGGTATCTTTCCAATCGGGTGAGAACGCCCACACTGGCGGAAAAGCCGAGCGATTCGGCACGTGCCCGCGTGTATGAGACCATCAGCGAGCCCACGATGGCGAACAGCACGAGCACCACTTCCTGAGTGGCGGCGTGGTTGGCGTAGTGGATGAGAAGGCCGAGCATAATGACGGATTCAGACCAGCGGTCGGTGGTGGAGTCCACGAACGCTCCCCACGGCGACCATTTTCCCTGTGCGCGCGCTGTTGCCCCATCGAGTGCGTCAATGGGCCCCATCAGTAGTATCAATATACCGCCCCAGACGAAATCGCCACGCGCCAGTAGCACTGCGCCGATGGCGTTTCCCGCGAGGCCGCTGATGGTGAGCACGTTCGGGTGAATGCCCGAGCGCGCCAGTAGTCGGGCGATCGGGTCGACGATAAACCGAAAGGCCTGCCTGCTCCAATCGGTACACGAACGCAGGACGGTGGTTTTACTGGCTGTGTCAGGCATGTCTGTCCGCACGGGTGGATTGTGCTGTCGAAATGAGAACAATACTCATGAAGGAACTTAGCGTGAGTGTACCACAGAAAGGTTGGTGGAGCGCGTGAATCTGCGTTCGCGACGCCGAGGACCCGCACAAAACTGCATTGGGTTGAGTGGATGGGAGCGCGTTACGGTGCAGCGGAATGTTGATATACTTATATCTACAGCGGCGCGGCGATAGTTTTGGTTCCCGCGGGCGTTTGCAAGGTGGGTAGTCAGAGGGGTAAGGATAACGGAAGATATGCAGCGATTTCTTGAACCGACGCGGTTTCTGGATAGCGAATCGGAAGCGGTGACCGCGTTTTCGCAGCGGGCGTGCGGCGATCTAACTTCGGATGTAGCACGGGCGGTGAGCCTGTATTACGCGGTTCGTGATGAAATTCGTTATGACCCGTACCGCATCTTTCTCGTGAAGGATGGATATGTTGCCAGCAGCGTGCTCGCGCAAGGTCACGGCTTTTGTGTCTCCAAATCCATTTTGCTGGCTGCCGGCGCGCGGGCGCAAGGCATACCAAGCCGGCTGGGATATGCCAACGTGCGCAATCATCTCACCACCGAACGACTGAAGCAGGTGATGAAAACTGATGTTTTCGTATTCCACGGATACACTGAACTGTACCTGGATAGTAGTTGGGTGAAGGCCACCCCGGTTTTTAACCTTTCGTTATGCGAACGCTTTGGCGTCCGGCCGCTTGAATTCGATGGAAGGCACGATTCAATTTTCCATGAGTATGATGCGCGTGGGAACCGGCACATGGAGTATCTACATTCGTATGGCCAGTTCGATGATTTGCCCTTTGAATTGATGGTTTCTGAGTTTAAGCGCCATTATCCGCACATGTATGGCGAGGACGGCCTTTCAGTGGCGGGGGACTTTGGCGCCGAGGCGGAGGCGGAAAGAGCGCGCGCCCTTTCGTCGGAATGACATTCATGCCGGTCAGCGACAGACGCGATCACACTCATGTTCTGTGAGTGGACCATCGGTGCCTTGTATTAACATAGACGGTGTTGGTGAATCCGAGGTGGAGGTCGGAATACGCGTTATGCCTGCGCGTTGTGACCATGGTGCAGAGAACATGCATGCCTGCGGCGAGCACGCGTGATGCACCACTTGCCGGGCACAGTTCATCAGTGGAGAGACACAGGATTAGACGTAGACAGAACTTAATACACTTGATGGGCAGGACAGGTGCGGGAATGCCGACTGGCGTGTCGGTGTGTGGTGAGGGCAGGCATGCATATGTACTCGCTGATGATGTTAAGCAAATCTGATTGACTGGACCCGGGGCATTCCCCAGAAGCCGACATCGCGCCCGAGCCGAGATGGATTCAGCGACCGAAGTGTTGAGAAAAATTCATGTGGGTCTCGACGCTCCGGCCTCGCAGTCGGCATGTTTCGCTAAAACCCCCGTAGGAACGTAGTATAATGTAACGTGATTGCCTTGCGCAGCAATGTGCACCGCCGGTGTGCGCCAAGGTAGATAGGACAAGTATTCTGGGGAAGACGAATGAATAAAGAAGACGCTCCGATAGAGTCGCCGCACACGGCCGAATCAAGCTACGCGAGTGCTGATTCACAGTCCGCGGGCGAACAGTTGTGGTCGCGGCCGGTGAGAATGCTCGTCTCGCGGCGCAAGCAAATGTTGGAGATTTCGGTCAACGTGTTGCGCCGGATCTGGTTCTTGATTCTTGCAGGGATTTTGGCGCTATGGGCCGCCAGTGATCCGGCAGTGCTGAATCTTGGGTTGCTGGTGATGCAATTCGTCGGCAGATTGCTATTCGCAATTCTGTTTATGGTGGTTCAGTTCGGTGCATTGTTCTGGTTCATAAGCCGTACTCGTACAGTTGTTGTTAAACCGGGCGATGACAAACAGGTGACTTTTGACGACTACTGGGGCCAACCAGCCTTATTGAGGCTCGTTAAACAATGGATTAGCTTGCTCGGGGACCGCGACAAGTTTGTCGAAATGGGCGGGCAATATATCAATGGCCTTATGCTTTTCGGTGAGCCTGGTACCGGTAAGACACTATTAGCCAAAGCAATGGCTGGAGAAGCAGGAATTGCGTTCATGTCGGTTGAGGGCTCAGGATTTCGTGGTATGTTTTGGGGGATGGACACCCTGAAAATGATGACCTTCGTAAAAAAGGCACGAAAGCTAGCGCGTGAATATGGTGCGTGTATTGCCTACATTGATGAGATTGATGCTGTTGGCATGAGCCGCGGAGGCGTAATGGGCGGTGGTGGTCAGATATCGGGCGGCATGACGGGTGGCATGATGGGCGGAGGGATGATGAACGGAGCTCTCACGCGGCTGCTCTATGAGATGGACGGTATTGCTGAGGAGAGCCGTGGGGATAAATTCAAGGCAAGGATACATCAATTGCTTCGCAAACCACCCCCCAAACGTAACTGGCACGTGCTCTTTATGGGGTCTACCAACAGGCCGGATGTCCTCGACCCGGCCTTGCTCCGCCCCGGAAGGTTCGACCAGGTGATTAAAGTCGAGCGCCCCGACCGAGTCGGCCGCAAAGCAATTGTCGAGGGCTACCTGTCCAGAATCAGGCATGATGCTGATGATGTCGACGTGGACGCTATAGTGGCAGACACACCGCACGCTACACCGGCTCAGGTTATGTCTGCCATTACCAAGGATTCCGTTCGGCGGGCGTTGTTTGACAACCGAGACTATGTGAAGCAGGATGACATAGATCAAGCTATCCAGGAGCAGCTTGTCGGCATGGCTAATCCCATCCAGGAGATGGACCCTGTGCAACTGCGCCAGGTGGCGTATCACGAGGCCGGCCATGCGGTGATTCAACACTACGTCATGCCTGACCAGCGCATCTCGCGTGTGAGCATCATACGTCGCTCAAGCGGAGCACTTGGTTACATGATGCATGTAGACACTGTGGAGATCTATGGTGAACCACTGAGGCGAATTGTAGGTCTCATCATGGTCTCGCTTGCTGGCCATCTTGCCGTAAAGGTCTTTATGGGCGAGTTCTGGATAGGGGCAGGGAGCGATTACAACAAAGCCCGCATGGAGTTTCGTCGCCTAGCTGTACACGGCTATTTCGGTCCGCCTGTGTCCGAGCTGACTCGGGATGTCAAAGAGCTTCGTTTCTCTGACGAGCGAGTTGAGAAGATGTGGTTGGCTCTGGAGGAGCAGATAGAGAAGCTCCTGATCCGGCACGCTGATGAAGTCGAAGCCGTAGCGGAAGCATTGCTGGAAAAGCAAGATCTGTCCAACACAGAAGTCCTAACGCTGCTGGGCAAGAACAGCCTGCAGCTGGCGCAGGATGAGGGCCGCGAGATGGAGAGCGTGTTGGAAGAGATCGGTACAAATGTGGAAGGACTGGCACATAAGCGACAGCAGGCCAGAGTCGCGGCGATGGCTGCGGACGACGGACCGCACGACTCTGCTTCCCCGGAATAGCTGGCTCGCTGCTTGCCGGTGTAATTCTGCGCCCGACTATTCCTTCGTTCTAAGATATATTTCCATCAATTCATCTAAATCACCATCCAATACCCCCAGAGCGTTTCCGATTTCATGCTGGGTGCGGTGGTCCTTAACCATCTGGTAGGGGTGCAACACATACGAGCGAATCTGGCTGCCCCATTCTGCCTTCACGAAATCTCCACGCAAATCTGCCATCTCTTTGTCGCGTTCAATTTGCCGCAGCTCGTACAACTTGCCGCGAAGCACCTTCATGGCGTTCTCGCGGTTCTGGGCCTGCGAACGCTGGTTCTGGCACTGCACAACTGTGCCGGTGGGATGGTGGGTGATACGCACTGCTGTGTCGTTCTTCTGCATGTGCTGGCCACCGGCGCCTTGGGCGCGAAAGGTATCAATTTGCAGATCCTTCGGGGTGATAATTATTTCTCGCACGTCTTCGATTTCGGGGAGTGCCTCCACCATGACAAAGGAGGTGTGGCGCCGGTTTGCCGAATCAAAAGGGGAAATGCGCACCAGCCGGTGCACGCCGCGTTCCGCGCGAAGATAGGCATATGCGAATTTACCGGTTACGGTGACGGTCACGCTCTTAATGCCGGCTTCTTCACCTGAAGACTGATCGATGATTTCCGCACCAAATCTGCGCCGCTCTGCCCATCGCAGGTACATGCGTAACAACATCGAGACAAAATCCTGCGAATCCACCCCACCTGCGCCGGCGTAAAGGTTAAGTATGGCGTTTCCGCTGGCGTGCTCGCCTGAGAGCATCGCTTCTACGTCCAGCCGATTGGTGGCGCCCTCAATCTCGATAACTTCGGTTTCGAGGTCGAGACGCAGCGATTCATCCTGCATCTGCGCCAACTCGAGCGCATCGGCGATGCGGGTGGAGAGCGTTCCCCATAGTTGAATCTCCTCGCTCAGAGCGGTGACCTGCTGCATGATGTGGCGGGCCTTTTCGGGGTTGTCCCACAGGTCCGGGGCAGCGGACTGTTTTTCCAGAGCCGCTAGTTCAGACTTCTTTTCCGGAAGGTCAAAGACGCTCCATGAGCGTCTGGATGGTTTTGTTGGTCTCTGTCAATCGCGCGATGAGATCTTGCATTATGATGAGCCCCTTCTAATGATGGGGATTATAGCACCGCGACGGAGACCGAAATTTAGCGTGCGGCGAGGTTTTCGTGCAATTGCCCGGGTGTTGTGACGCGGATGGAATCGTAATTCGTGCCGAAATAATGGACCGCGTACCATTGACGCAGATCGTCCCCCCACTCATCCGGGTTGAGCGCTAGTATCGCGCGGCTGTCCAGGTCTCCTATTCCGGCGTCATCCGCGGAGAAGCCAGTGGTCCAACGGTAACGGGTCATAACGCCGCTATCAAGAACGGCCTGGAGATACGCGCTGCGCGCGTCTTGGGGCATTAGCAGATAGGTGCGCTCGTACTGGGCGCGGGGGTGGCCGCGCCCGCTGTTGTGCGCTGAGGCGGCCTGCGATGCGGCGCTGCCGTCTTGATTGAGCATAGTGCGGACATCTGCCTCAGCGCTACCGGCGAGATATCCGGCTAGGGCATCCGGGGAAAGGGCGGAGATTGGCTGGTAGTGTACGCCAGCATAATTATTCCGGTACCAGTCGCCCAGATCCGCGCCCCAGCTTTCCGGGTTGACTGCCAGCACTACGCGTTGGTGTAGGTCGCCGATGCCGGCATCGTCGGCAGAGTATCCGACCGTCCAGCGGTGTTTCGTCCACTGCCCGCTGCTTAACACTGCCTGTAGCCATTCCGCTCCGGAATCTTGCGGGAGTAACAGATAAATGCGCTCATACTGGGTGCGCGGCAGGCCGCGCAGAGCGGTGAGGGCCGTCGGGTGTAATTCCGGGGCGCGCGCGACCGCACGGGCGGCGTTTACCTTCCCGAAGCCAAACCATTCGGAATGGCCGCGCTCATCGTATTGGCCTTTCTGCAAACCGAGCATCGGGTCGGGCTGTGCATCTTCGATTTTGTCGGCGGTGTCCTGGAGGACTTGGCGGACCTGAAACGCGGTGAGATCGGGGTTAGCGGATAGTACCAGCGCCGCGACTCCGGCCACCAAGGGGGCTGCGCTGGAGGTGCCGCCGAAGCTGCCCGTGAACTGACTGCCGGCCTTGAACCCAGGCGTTTCAAGTTCGTTGTCGGTTGTCCATACGCCGAGGCCGGGGGCCGGATGGTTGGGGTCGAGCGGATGGCCGTTGCTGCTGGGGGCGCACAAAGTGATTTCCGCGCCCCAGTTGCTGTAAATGGCCTTTCTGCCGAGGCTGGTGGATGCCGAGACCGCAATTACATCCGGATGCGCAGCCATGCCGTTTAGGATGTGCTCACTGGTCAAGCGATATTCGCCGGGTGGGTCTGTCAGGTTGCGCCAGTGGAATCCGGAATCGTTCGCGTCATCAAGCGGGGCATTGTAATTGTGGGCAGCAAACACTAGCAGGCAACCTTTGCCACGCGGCCCGCCGCTGATGGCGATCTGGTGAAATTTGTCGTTGAGCGCTGTGGAGAGAGGCGCCCATACGGGCGGTGGCCCCCAGCTGCAGGAGATGACGTTGGCGCGCTGGCTGACTTCGTGGAACACATCCCACCAATCGCTGTCGCGCTGCTGGAAAGGGATGCGTACCGGCATGAAGGCGCAACCCGGCGCCGAACCGACCACGCCTAGCCCGTTCTGTTCGGCGATGGCTACGCCCGCGCACGGAGTACCGTGGTAATCCCCCAATGTGCGGTCGGGATTGGGGTCTGTGTCTCCATCAACAAAATCGAGAGGATGCACTATTTTCCCTTCGCCGGCGAAGTCCGGGTGAGAAAGTTCGAACCCATCATCGATTACGGCTACAACCACATCGCGGCTGCCGGAGGTGCTCTCCCACGCGCCTAGAATGGAGATATCGGCTGCGGATATGACGCCTTCTGCATCCCAGCTACGCAAATACCACTGAAGCTGAAAGCCGGGGTCCTGTGGCATGGCTGCCGCCCCTACGCGGTCGATTAGATCAGGCTCGGCGTAATTAACAGCGTCTTTCTTCGCCAGAGTGTTCGCCACTTTTAGCGGGTTCTTGCCGGCTTTGTCGGAAACCCGCAGTACGAATGTGTTGGCAGCGCCGGGGAGTTCGCGTAATGGCCGTACACTGGCTGTGGCGCACAAGTTGTGGATTATTGATGGCGTTGCTTCTGCCTGAAAGCGAGCGATGATCTGATCTGATAGATAGTAACGCGTTGCGCTGGCTCCCGCGGGTTTGTATACGTGGTGACAGACAGTGTGGGGCACCGAGCGAAAGCGCGCCATGGCTTCATCACGCTGCTGGGCGTGGACGTGCGCCTTGAAAACGTGGCCCGCCACGCGTTTTACATGCCGAATCCCTTTGGTCTTTTCCAGGCGTTGACGCTCGGCACGAGTGGGCGCGAGCGCAGTGAAAACTTCTGGTGCTTTCTCCAGACGGATTTTGTGGCCGCTGCGCAGCAAGGTCGTCCCGGCCAAATGGTTATACGGCATGCGAATTGCTACCCTTTATGGCGATTTGTTCTGCACAACGTGTGGCAGGGGTTTAGAGATGCGCGTATTTATCATGGCAATTGCGCTAATAGATATACAAGAAACGTGCCTGACGTACTGAACATTATCTGTGCGCTGATGGGAGTTGCGCGGTTGCTGACTGGCTGTTCCAGATGCAATCACTACATCGGTACCCGTCACTGAAGACAGGTTGGAGTGACAGGTGTTTTTTACAGACTCGAGTAAGCAGGATTGGGTGGAATACCAACGCGACGAGGTGGACGAGCGGTTGAGCGGACCCTTTCGGAGCGCGAGAGAATCAGTTGACGTTGTGGTGCATGACCGGTGTTAGCAGTCGGTGATTCGAACACTGTTGCGAGTGAACGGAAGCGCGGTTTGCCTGCGCGTGGTCCTCGAGAGTAACAATTTTGGCGATGCGAGTGTGTGCCAACTGCAGGCGGCCGGCATTCCGGTTGTTGGGGATGGCGGCAGTGTGTTGATAAACGACAAATTCTAGACGACAGATAAATCGCTCATTTCTACTCGATCGTGGAACATTACCGACAGAGGAACGTGGCGAAGCAACAGCAACCTGGACGGAATCGAATCTGCACGCCTGGCCTGAAAGTATGCGTCAGAATTCGAGGAGATGTTTCCGCCGCGGCGCTTTGGGAGCGGTACGCCGGCAACAACGCCACATGTTGAACTGGCCTTCACCGACACGCTCGTCGCAACGAACTTAGCGTCTGGAGATGACGTGGCAGAAAGAGTACTCTCTATTCTGAATGAAACGGAAAGGTGCACCGATTATCGTGTGTCTTTTCTTTTTACGCGCGATGTCTTCGGTAGGGCGCTTGCGGAAAAGGCGCATACCGGCCTCACGGTTGTGGACGTGGTCGAGAATGGCAAGCTCTCTGGTAAAGGGCGTGAGTTGTTCGATTGGTTGCAGTCGCGGGGCGTGGCGGTGCTTGCGGTCCGGAGTAGATATACTATGCATAATAAGGTACTGATTGTGGATGGCCATACGGTTGTAACCGGCTCGTACAACTTCACTGCACTGGCTGAAGAAAAGAACAATGAAAAAATGCTCATCGTTCATTCTCGTGATGTCGCCGACAGGTGCACGGATGGGTTTGCGAAAATATGCCAGCAGGTTGGGGGAGGCGTGCTATGAGGGTAATGCTCAAATTGACGGGGTGTGTGCTCGGCGCTCTGGTTGTGTTCGGCTCAGTAGCGCTGTTGGCATTGGGCATGTTCCAGATAGACCACTTTGACAGAATCTATCCGGGCGTTTCGGTGTGGGGAGTGGACCTTGGCGGGCTGAGACGACCGGAAGCGGCCGAGCGGCTCAGCCGGCAGCTAGCTTTTCTGCAGGAGGACGCGATTACTTTCCGGGACGGCGGTCAGGTGTGGAGTGCGACACCGGGACAAATTGGTATGTCCGTGAGAATCCGTGATGCCATTGACCTTGCTTTCGGAGTCGGGCATTCTGGCAGATTGCTTCCCGATCTCAGCGAGCAGTGGTCGGCGTATTACGGGGGCATGGGAATTGCGCCGGAAATCGTGATCGACATGGTCATGGCGGAGGAGCTGGTGAAGGGCATCGCTGCGATTGTCAACGTCACCCCGAGGGATGCTTCGCTTTCGGTAATAGGGTCGGTGCTCACGGTTGCGGAAGGACACAAGGGACGCACCGTCAATGTGAGCGCAACGGTCGATGAACTTGTGAGGCCGCTGACCGGATTCTCCGAGGCCGACATTCCGCTGGTCATTGATGAGTTTACGCCTTTGTTGGTGGACGTCGAGGAACAACGCGTCAATGGGCAGCGCATGTTGGATGCTCCGCTGGTGCTCATGGTGGAATATCCGCGGGAGGGCGACGGGCCGCCGTGGGTGGTGGACGAACAGGCGCTCGCCGACATGCTCACTTTCCTGCCGATTGATGAGCGCAGCGACCCGATTGAATATAAAGTGGGGCTTGACCAGCAGCTCCTCGTCGAGTTTCTGCAATACGCCGGTGATCAATTGGCCGTGGCGCCGGAGAGCGCGCGGTTCGAATTTGATGAGACGACGGGTGAACTGGGACCGGTGCGTCCAGCGGTGGTTGGTCGGGCGCTGGATGTGGAGGCCACGCTCGAAATGGTGAATGCGGCGCTGGAGGCGGGTGAGCACAATGTCTATCTTCGCTTCCGGGCCGTGGAGCCGGAGATTGGGGATGAGACGCGGGCGAAAGAATTGGGCATCACCGGGTTGGTGGCACAGGCAAGTACTTTTTTTCGGGGCTCGGACCAGACGCGGCGGCAGAATATCCGAGCCGGCGCTGAGACCATGCATGGCATAATGGTGCCGCCGGGGGAGGAGTTCTCTTTCAATGCTAATCTTGGAGATATCAGTCTCGACACCGGCTTTGCGGAGGCATGGATTATTTTTGGCGGGCGTACGATTCAGGGCGTGGGTGGCGGCATATGTCAGGTGAGCACAACCGCCTTCCGCAGCGCATTTTTTGGCGGCTACCCGATAGTAGAGCGAAATCCGCACGCATACCGCGTTGGCTACTATGAGCAGGGACCGGGCAGCCCTGGACCTGGCCTGGATGCCACGATATTCTCGCCGACGGCCGATTTTCGTTTTAAGAATGACCGTGAGGCTTGGTTGCTGATTGAGACCGAGATTGATGACGAGGAGAGCTTGCTCACTTTTCGTTTTTACAGTGTGGACGACGGACGCAGCGTGACCGTGGCAGAGGCGGAGATCTCCGAAGTTAAGGAGGTCAAGAAGACGGTCTACGAAGAGAATCCTGAACTTAAGCCGGGAGAGATTAAGCAGGTGGACTGGGAAAACGAGGGGGCGAATGTGGCGGTGACGCGTGTAGTGGAGCGCGGCGGAGAGGTGGATGTAGAGGACGTGGTGCGCACCACGTATCAGCCTTGGGGCTCGGTATACCAATTTGGGCCGGGAACCGAGCTGCCGGAGGGGGCTGAGGTGGTGTGGGCGACGAAGGATGAGGAGGCTTGAACTGTGGGAAACCTTGCCAGACTGGATGAATACCGATAAGATTGGGATTGACGCGAGGGCCGGCCGGGCGGTCGCGGGCGCGCGATGAGCGCCTGAGGAAAGTCCGCGCTCCGGAGGGTAGCGTGCCGGATAACATCCGGTTCGGGTGACCGAGGGAAGAGGGCCACAGAGAAGGAGATTGCCCGCGGTTTGAATGCCGGCGGGTGAGGGTGAAAAGGTGCGGTAAGAGCGCACCGGCGCGCGCAG
>Ga0187833_10003236_pt1 | contig 16666 bp, 13 predicted proteins | sample ETNtaG_37_FD_167968 | JGI IMG/M metagenome (GOLD analysis project Ga0187833, IMG submission 167968) | Marine microbial and viral communities from oxygen minimum zone, Eastern Pacific Ocean - ETNP2014_SV_400_PacBio MetaG (Illumina Assembly) | ecosystem: Environmental > Aquatic > Marine > Hypoxic...
GCAGCGTAGGTCTTTTTTGTTGCCTGGATAACGGAGGTGACATATGAGTAGCGAACGAGCAGTACTGTACGCCAGAGTATCCGGTGACGACCATGATGAAGCATCGAAGTTAGATGCTCAGATTGGCATGTGTCGGGAGTACGCCGGGAAGCAGGGCTACACCATCCTGCACGAATTCCGAGAGGATAAGTATTCGTCGGGGGCAGACCTTGACCTGCCCCACTTGAACGAAGTACTGGAATTGGCCAGGGCTGGTGGGTTCGATGTGCTGGTATGCAGGGAGCTGGATAGGCTGGCGCGGGATTTAGCTAAGCAGTTGTTCATCGAAGATGAACTGAAGCGTTCTGGCGTTCGGATTGAATACGCGCTGGAGCGCTATGACGACAGCCCCGAAGGTGGGCTGATGAAGCACGTTCGGGCAAGCGTTGCCGAATACGAACGTATGAAGATTCGGCAGCGCACCAAGCGCGGCAAGCGGAACAGCGTCAAAGCCGGGAACGTCACCTGCAATGGTCTGCCGCCGTACGGATACCGCGAAACTACTGTGGATGGCAAGCGCACGCTGATAGTACATGAAGAAGAGGCGGTAGTCGTTCGCACCATCTTTCAGCTGTACCTTCGGGGCAACGGCAAGGGCAAGCAATTCGGCGTAGGGGGGATAGCCCAGCACCTGACCGAACGGAATATCCCCAGCCCTTCTGACAGGGGGAATACCATCGGTAACAAGGTGGTGAGCGGATACGGACACTGGTGGCATCAGGGGGTGGGGCGAATACTTCAAGCCCCGGTTTACAGGGGCGAGTGGCAGTACGGCAAGCGAACGGACAACCCCATCACTATTCTAGTGCCGCGGATAATTAGTAACGAAGAATGGGAAGCCGCGCAGGTGATCCGCAAGAAGAATCGCCGCGTACGCAAGCATCCGGGAGATTACGATTTCCTACTTAGTGGGGCTGCCCACTGCTCCGAGTGCGGTAAACGAATGCAGCTTCGAAGCATTAGGATAAGTGAAAAACCGCCGTTTTACTACTACACGCATCCGAAGAAACCCCACACTGGCAACGGCCACAGCTGTGCTGGACAGGGCTATTACCGCGCCGAAGATGTAGACAAGTTGCTGTGGGGCTACGCCAGTGAAATACTCTCCGACCCCGCTATCCTGGCCGATGCCTTCAAGGAATACGGTGAACGGTTGCAGTCTGGCGATAGCCCGACCCGCGCCAAGTTGGAAGCAGCGGAGAAGCGCGCAGCCAATGCCGAGCGCAGGTTGTCACGGCTGCTAGACCTGTATCTGGATGATGCGATCAGCAAGAGGCAATATGCCGCCCGGAAGAAGCCGTTGGATATTCAGTTGGAGAAAGAGTCGGAAGATGTAGGTGCGCTATCTCAAGAATTGGAACAGTTTACGAAACCGGAGGAACACATGGTGTCAATAACGAGGTTTGCGGAAACCGCAGCCGCAGGACTGGGAAAAGATGTGGGTATCGACCACAGGCGCGAAGTTGTGAGGCGCTTAGGGTTGCAAGCAGAATTCGCGAAACGGGGGCGGCAGAAGTACGCGGATGCGGTTTTTTGTTTCGCTGATGATGTTACGGTTCAGGAACGCGATACTTGTTCCTGCGGGGAAGTAAACACCAGCACGCGTGGTTCTGTCAAGCGCCCGCGGCGCTCAGTTTTCGGCCTGCCACTCTTGCTTATCATAAGGCGGCAGCTCGCAGCGCAGCTCGCCATCCTTGCGATATCCAAGCGCGTATCCGGCTTGCATCAACTGGTGCACTTCGCTGGTACCCTCATAGATGGTGGTCACGCGCACATTGCGCATGAAGCGCTCCACGTCATATTCGTCCGAATATCCGTAAGCGCCGTGCACCTGAATGGCTTCGTTTGCCGCCCTGAATGCCGCTTCGCTAGCGGACCATTTTAGTAGTGAGGTCTCGCGCGTGTTACGCAAGCCCTGATTCTTCATCCAGCCCACTTTCAGATACATCAGCCGGCCGATTTCATGATCGCGGGTCATACGCGCTATTTTTTGCTGTACCAGTTGGAACTTGCCGATTTCGCGCCCGAAGGCTTTGCGCTCGCGCGCGTATTTCACGCTGGCATCTAGGGCTGCGCGCATCGCGCCCACACAGCCCGCCCCGACTGTGTAGCGGCCGTTATCGAGGCAGCTCATGGCAATCTTGAAGCCTTCGCCCTCTTTGCCGATGCGGTGGCTTACAGGCACGCGCACATCCTGGCAATTGACCCACCCGGTGCTGCCGGCGCGCGAGCCAAGCTTGCCGCGGACATTGGCAGCCGTCACTCCGGGGCGGTCGGTTTCAATCAGGAACGCCGAGATGCCGCAGCTGCCCACTTCCGGGTCGGTCTTGGCGAACCAGAGAATATGATGAGCCTGAGCGGCTAGAGAAATCCACATCTTCTCGCCATTAATGACGTATTCATCCCCCTCCAACCGGGCGGTGCTGGCCATGCCGGCCACATCAGACCCGGCACCGGGCTCGGTCAGGCCGAACATTGCGTATTTCTCACCGCGGGCCTGCGCGGCGAGAAAACGCTGCTTCTGCTCCTCCGTGCCCCACTGCAGCAGCCCCAGGCTGTTCAGCCCCACATGTACCGAGAGCGCGGTGCGCAGCGCGATATCGACATAATCCAGCTCTTCGCACACAAGGCCCAGCGTGATGTAATCCATTCCTTGCCCACCATATTTCACCGGGATGCATAGCCCCAGCAGGCCCAGTTCACCCAGGCGCGGCAGGATGAAATCGGGCATCTCCTGCTTGCGGTCGGCTTCCTTGATGATGGGCGCGATTTCCTTTTCGGCGAAATCGCGGGCCAGCTTTTGCACCTGACGGTGCTCATCGGTAAGATTGAAATCCATGCAAAAAAACTCCTCCTGCGAGTAATATTGTGTGTGTTACTCTGAGCGATCACATTCGCTTTGCTCAGTGATAACTCCGCGAGCGAAGAGTCTCCTTTATGGTCACGCGAGACCCTTCCGTCGCTGCTGTCCCTCAGGGTGACATGGGTGCGTCCACGCTCATGGACACTCCAATGATAGATTGTCAGGATGGTTTGCGGCAAACCGCTGACGGCTCGCCGTTACCCGCTGTTGATCTGAGATAGTACCGCAATTGTGCCAGTTTGAACAGACGGAGGCTAATTTTCGCTCAGAATGAAGTTGCCCAATACAAGCACATTGTCATGGATTTCGCGCTTAGCCGCGCTGACGGGCAGGCGCGCGCCCGTGGATGATTCATACCAACCCAGCTCGACGCGGTATTCGCCGGGCGGGGCGTTGGCCGGAAGCGGCACAGCCACGCGGAACCCAAGCCGCTCCGCGGCCTTCCAACCGGAGGTGGCAAAATTGTCGTGCAGCGGCCACCCGTCCCACTGCGAGAGCAGGGCGGGCGGTTGCTGGCCTGCGGGCTCAAGTGGTCCAAAAACGTGTACGAATAGGGTGAAATCTGCCTCCAGCGCAGCCAGGCTGCGAAAGGTGAGCGGCAACACTAATGGGCTCGCGTTTGCGACTTTTGGAAGCTGCGCTGCTGTCAGCACGATGTGCTCGCCAAATTGTGCCAACGCTGCTTGATCCGTGGCGCGCTGCCAGACAATTGACTGGAGCGCTATGCTCAGGCGGCGCGTGCCTGCAATGTGCGCGTCGCATTCCAGCCGGCCCGGAAATTTCCCCGCGAGTGGGGTGACCCCGGAGCAGCGCAGGTCGCCCCATAGCGTTTCGGCGCCATCCAGGTCTGAGAAGGTGAATACGCTTAGCCCGGCGGGGAGGGTGATTAGCGGAGTCGCGAAAGTGGCGCTGTCGCCGACAATCACCGTGGTGACGGGGATGTCATTCCGTGTGATTTGAATGTGATGGAGCTGGAAACCGGGGATGGTGGTGAAGCGCAAGTATCCTACTTGCGCATAGGCACTGTACAGATAAAGGCGCGCGCTGTCGGCAAACCAGCGCGTCGGCACTGCGTCCCACAATTCGGGCGCGCCCCACTCGGTGGGATGCAGTGCAAAAGCCAGAGCGGGCAATGTAGCGGCGTTTTCTGGTATCAGAAAGAGTGTATCCAGCTCGCTGGCGGCGGCGGGAGCGCCAAATTCGGTGACCAGAAAATCGCGTTGCGCCGTGTCGTAATTTTCGGCCCAGTGTTGATTGACAATGGCACCGACGTCGTAGGTGGCCAGAATTGCAGCCCGCGCGGCGCTATCCGGCTGGGGGATGATGTCGGTAGGCGGTTGGGGGCGCAACAGCGCATCGAGGAATTCCAAGTTGCGCTCGTCATCAGAATCTCCGCGAAAGATGCGTCCTCCAATCAGCGGGTGCTGGTGCAGAGTCTGTCCGTAGAGTGCCAGATTGTTGCTGCTGAAGCTGGGCGGCAGGTTGAGCACGGTGCGCTGCGAATCGGTGGCAGCCAGCTGTTGCAATGTGGCGCTTTTCCAAGCGGGGGCAGTGGGGAAGGGCCAGACGATCAGGCGCTCGGCAAAGGCAGTGATACAGAGTGTTCCAACGAGCAGCGCGTTCCAACGGTGGCGTTGACGCAGCTGCATCAGCAGCGCCGCCAGTCCGTAGGCGGCCAGGATGGCGAGCGCAAAGTGCGCGGTTGCGCCAAAACGCGCCGGGGTGCGGCTCCAGCGGAAAAGTGGCAGCTGTACCAGCAGTGCGTAAGGCAATTGGAGTGGATGGGCGCTGCCGTCAATTGGCATGGTCGTGAGGTCACCGGCGAATTTGAGTAGTGGGCCCAATGAGAGCAGCAGTGCGCCACCGGCCAGCGCAGCCCAGTGCGCAGCTGCGCGGCGCTGTGTGAAAATGCCCAGCAGCGCCATTCCTAACGCCACCCAGCCCAAATAGCCGTGAGTCTCATCGGCGCTGCCCACCACGCGCGTGGCGAAAGGGCGCAATTTTCCTGGCAGGAGCGGGTTATCGGCGGGCGGCGTGATAAAGGATGCCAAGTCGATAGATTTTCCCACGCTGTCGCCCAGTTCCAGTGCGCGCGCTGTGATGGTTGCGCTGGAAGTCAGGAGCGGGAGGTAGAAAGGTGCCAGCAGCGCGGCGGCAAGCAGGGCAGCCGCGCCTAGGGCAGCCCACACCCGCCGGTCGCGCAGCCGCCCGCGGGCAGCGCCCAGCATAATGAGCGCGGTCGGGAGAATGAAGTAGGCCAGATGCCCGGGATGCGAGGCGGCCAGGAAGGCGCTCAGGCCGGTTCCGGCAGCCCGCCCCGGGTTTGGTTCGCGCAGCAGTCGCCGTAAAAAAAGCGCGAACAACGGAAAGCCGAGCATGGTGATCTGGCTCAGATGTCCGGCTTGCAAGTGCCCGAGCAGGTGTGGTGAAAATCCGAAGAGCAGTCCGCCGAACAAGGCGGCGCGGCGGCTACCGGTCAGTTCGCTGGCGAGCCAGTACATGCCCAGCGCGTTGAGTGCGGGAGCGAGCAGCATGGCTATGTTGTAGGCGCTGACCGGCGTGATCAGACGCCCCAGCAGGGCGGGCAGAAAGAGCGCCGGGGTGTGGGTCAGGTTGAGTGGCGAAACTACTCCGCTCGGATGGTTGAGCAGCGGGATGTGCAGGGGGCTACCGATCCGCTCAAACAGCGTTTGCGCCAGCCACCACAGATACCAAACATGCTCGTAGTTGTCGCCGCCCATGCGCCCTATGAGCACGGTGTTCAGGCGTGCGATGCCCGGCCAGGTGACGCAGAGCGCCGCCAGCAGGTAGAGAGCAAAGGCGCGCGGTGCGTTCAGCCGCCCACCCATTCGACGATGGTGGCCGCGCCTTGTCCCACGCCAACGCACAGCGTGATCAATCCATAAGGCGAAGTAGCTGTGCCGTTTTGCTGGCGGCGTTTCATCTCGTGCAGCAAGGTTGCCATCAGGCGCGCGCCGGTGCAGCCCAGCGGATGCCCCAGCGCGATCGCGCCGCCGTTGATATTTGTGCGCTCGCGCGCCAGTCCCAGCTCGTCCATCACGGCCAGCGCCTGTACGGCAAAGGCTTCGTTGAGTTCGATGATGTCCAGGTCTTCAATTGATATTCCGGCGCGTTGCAAGGCTTTGCGTGTGGCGGGGATGGGGCCCAGGCCCATCACGCGCGGGCTGACTCCGGCGACGGCGGAGGCCAGCACGCGCAACTGGGGCTGCATCCCCAACTCTGCTGCTCGCTCGGCGGAAGTGAGCAGTACCGCTGCTGCGCCATCGTTGATGCCGGATGAATTTCCGGCGGTGACGCTGCCGCCTTCGCGGAAGACCGCGCGCAGTTTCGCCAGAATCTCGGCGCTGGTGGTCAGTTCATAACGCTCGCCGGAGGCGTCCAATTTCATGCGCGGGTGGCCGTCGGTATCCACAATCAGCGCATCGCCTTTGCGCTGCGGGATTGTGACCGGCACGATCTCGTCCGCGAATCTCCCGGCGTTGATGGCTGCCACGGTGCGCCTCTGGCTTTCCAGCGCGAATGCATCCTGCCGCTCGCGCGAGATTTCGGTCTGTTTGTAAATGTTCTCGGCGGTCTCGCCCATGCCTTCGAGTGGGAAGAGCGCCCCCATTTTTGGATTCGGAAAGCGCCAGCCGATGGTCGAATCAAAGAGCTTTGCATCGCGGGCAAAAGGCGCTGCGCCTTTGCTTATTACGTAAGGAGCGCGCGTCATGCTCTCCACGCCACCGGCGATGACCACGTCACCCTCGCCCAGCTTGATGGCGCGCGCGGCATTGATGATGGCATCCAGTCCGGAAGCGCACAGGCGGTTGACCGTGATTCCAGCCACGCTATCCGGGAATCCGGCCAGCAGGGATGCCATGCGCGCGATGTTGCGATTGTCTTCTCCGGCCTGGTTGGTGCAGCCCAGGATAACTTCTTCGACCAGCGCCGGGTCGATGCCGGTGCGCTGCTGCAGCGCGCGCAGAACCAGCGCAGCCATATCGTCAGCGCGCAGCGCGCTCAGCCTGCCGCCATAAGCGCCCACCGGGGTGCGCACGGCGTCAATGATTACGGCTTGGTGCACGCCAATATCCCCTCCGGAAACGGTCATTCCGGAACCTGTGCCAGCGCTGCGCGCAACTGCTGCTGCAGCGCCTCCGGCGCAGTGCCGCCCGCCAGCTTCCGCCGCGCCAGCGCCGCCTGCACATCGAATATTTCCAGAGCATCTGCTTCGAAAACTGAGCTGACCGACTGCAATTCAGGCAGCGATAATTCGTCGAGTGCTACGCCATGCTCTTCGGCGCGGCGCACTACTTTCCCCACCAACCCGTGCGCCTCACGGAATGGCACTCCGCGCTTGGCGAGGTAATCGGCCAGATCGGTGGCGAGCAGCGCGGGTTGCAGCCGAGCGGCCATCTTGTCAGGGCGCAGCTGCAGGGTGGAGATCACTCCGGCCATCACCGGTAGCACCAGGTCCAGCGTGTCGGCGGCGTCGAAAAGCGGCTCTTTATCTTCCTGCAAATCCTTGTCGTACGCCGAGGGCAGCCCTTTCAGTGTCGCCAGCAAGCCGGTCAGATTTCCGATCAGACGCCCAGCTTTTCCGCGCGTCAGTTCCAGCGTATCCGGGTTCTTTTTCTGCGGCAGCAGGCTGCTGCCGGTGGCGTAGGCGTCATCCAGAACTACGAAACCGAATTCGGCGCTGGCGAAAAGAATGAGTTGCTCGGAGAGGCGACTGAGATGCACGCCAAGCATGGTCGCCGAGTAGAGAAAATCGGCGGCGAAATCACGGTCGGAGACGGCGTCGAGGCTGTTCTGGGAAACCGCGCTGAAACCGAGCGCGCTGGCGAGCGCGGCGCGGTCCACTGGAAACGTGCTGCCGGCGAGCGCGCCCGAGCCGAGCGGCAGGGTGGCGGCCCGTTCGCGGGCCTGTGCCAGCCGCTGCCTATCCCGCGCCAGCGGCCAGAAGTGCCCGAGCGTCCAGTGACCCCAGCTGATGGGTTGTGCCGGCTGCAGGTGGGTGTAGCCCGGCATGGCCGTGTTTAGATCGCCACTTGCGCTGGCTATCAGGGCGCGTTGCAGCCCGGAGATGTGCTCGCTCAGGCAGTCGCAGGCGCGCATCACCCACAGGCGGAAATCGGTGGCGACCTGATCGTTGCGGCTGCGTCCGGTGTGCAGCTTGCCGCCCAGCGGGCCGACGATTTCCGTTAGGCGGCGCTCGACGGCGGTGTGGATGTCTTCGTCCAGTTCGTGGAAGTCGAACGCGCCCGCGTCGAACTCGGCGCGCACCTGCTCCAGCCCGGCCACGATGCTTTCCGCCTCGGCGCCCGTGAGTACCCCGGCCGCCTGCAGCCCACGCGCCCAGGCGATGCTAGCTGTGATGTCCTCGGCGTACAGGCGCTTATCAAAATTCAGGCTGGCGTTGAAGCGCTGCGCCAGCGCGTCGGTGTCTTTTTTGAATCGGCCACCCCACAATGACATGATGTCGCTCCCTCAGGTGCGGTAATCGGCGTTGATGCTCACGTACTCGTGCGTCAGGTCGCCGGTCCACACGGTGGTCTCCGCGTCCCCGCAGCCTAAGTCTAAATGCACGCTGAAATCGGAACCTGCGAAAATCTGCGCCGCGTCGCTTTCCTTGTAATCGCAGGGCGTGCCGCGCGCCACCAATTGTAAAGTCTCGTGATCGCTGGCGCCAATCCAGAGCGCCGCGCGCTGCAGGTCGAAGCGAACCCCGGCCCGCCCGGACGCCGCAATGATGCGGCCCCAGTTTGGGTCGCTGCCGGCGAAAGCAGTCTTGACCAGCGGCGAGGTCGCGATAGTGTTGGCCACCCGGTGCGCGTCGGCCTTTGTTCGTGCGCCACTTACGCGGATGCTGACGAACTTGGTCACCCCCTCGCCGTCCCGCACAACCAGATGCGCCAGCTCGGTTGCCAGATGAGTGAGCGCCGCCGCGAAGGCCTCCCGGGCTTCCCCGCGGGCGCAAGAGATTCCGGTGGCGCCGTTGGCCAACAACAGTACGGCGTCGCTAGTGCTGGTATCGCCGTCAATGGAAATGCAGTTGAAACTGTGGTTAACCGCGGGTATAAGCAACGCGCGCAGGGTTCTGGCCGGAATCAGCGCGTCGGTGGTCAGTATCGCGAGCATGGTAGCCATTTTCGGGTGAATCATGCCCGAGCCTTTGACGATAGCGCCGATCGTAACGCTGCCGGTGGGCAGCTGGATTTGGGCGGCCAGATGCTTCGGCCGCGTGTCAGTGGTCATGATGGCTCTTGCGGCTGCCATGCCCCCATCGGGATGCTGGTCTGCCGCCGCCGCGGTCAATCCGGCTCGGATTTTGTCCATCGGCAGTTGCACCCCGATGATGCCGGTCGAGAGTACCAGAACCTGCTCTATCCGGCAGCGCATAGCGGTGGCTGCCAGAGATTGCATGTGGCGCGCGTTTTGCAGACCGGTCGCGCCGGTGCACACGTTGGCGATGCCCGAGTTCGTAGCGATAGCGCGCATGCGGTCGCTGTTAGCGGCCAGCGTCTCCCGATTGAGGGTGACCGTAGCGCCCACCACCTGATTGCGGGTGAACATACCTGCGGCCGTGCAATCGCGCTCTGAATGCAGCAGCATCAGGTCGGCCCGGCCGGATTTTTTCAGTCCGCAGGTGGCAACCCCGGCGGAGAAGCCCGCCGGGCTGGTGACGCTTCCGCGCTCAATCAATTCCATGGCTCGCCCTCAGTCCCGCTTGAATTTGGTGTAATCCGGCGCGGCGAAGCGTTTCTTGCCGCCGTCGCTGTGCTCAATCATGGCTTTTACTTTCATCGGCAGGCCGAACAGGTTGATGAAACCGAGAGCGTCCTTCTGGTCGTACACGTCCTCCTGCCCGAAGGTAGCGAAATCCTCGCGGTAGAGGCTGTTGGCGCTGTGGCGACCGAGCACGCTGACACTGCCCTTGTGTAAGCGCAGGCGCACCCAACCGGTGAGCGGACGCTGCGTTTCGGTGATGAAGGCCTGCAGCGCTTCGCGCAGGTCGTGGTACCACTGGCCGAAATAAACCATCTCCGCGTATTTTAGCGCCACCTGTTCCTTGAAATGTGCGCTCTCACGGTCTAGGCAGAGCGATTCCAGTTCGCGATGGGCGGCGTAAAGGATTGTGCCGCCGGGCGTCTCGTAAACCCCGCGCGACTTCATGCCGACAAGACGGTTCTCGACCATGTCCACGCGGCCAACGCCGTGCTTGGCTCCCAGCGCGTTGAGCGCTTCGATGAGGGCGGCCGGCGTGAGAAGCTCGCCGTTCACCGCCACCGGCGCTCCGGCTTCGAACGCTATCTCGACTTGTTCGGGCTGGTCGGGCGCTTGTTCCGGTGCGACCGTCCATTGGTACATATCTTCTTGCGGCGCATTGGCCGGATTCTCGAGCGGGCCACCCTCATGCGAAAGATGCCATAGATTGCGGTCGCGGCTGTAGATTTGTTTCTCGGTGGCCTCCACGGGCACGTTGTGGGCGCGCGCGTAATCCAGCGCGTCCTCGCGCGAGCGGATGTCCCATTCGCGCCAGGGGGAAATCACCTGCAGGGTGGGGTTGAGCGCCTTAAAAGTCAGCTCAAAACGCACCTGATCATTTCCTTTTCCAGTCGCGCCGTGAGCCACAGCGTCCGCGCCCTCGTCCTCGGCAATCTGCACCTGCCATTTGGCAATCAGCGGCCGCGCCACCGAAGTGCCCAGCAGATACTGGCGCTCATAAATCGCGCCGGACTGCAGCATGGGGAATAGGAAATCGCGCGCGAATTCCTCGCGCAGGTCCTTGATGATGCACTTGCTCGCGCCGCTGACAACGGCCTTCTCAGGCAGGCCGGAGAGCTCCTCGCCCTGACCGATATCGGCGCAAAAACAGATGACCTCGCAGCCGTAGTTTTCCCGCAGCCATGGCACGATGACGGAGGTATCTAGTCCGCCCGAATAGGCAAGCACAACCTTTTTGACATCTGTTGACGACATGAGAGCCACTCTCCTTAGTGCGTTTCTTGGCCGCAGACCGCTAGCCGCCGGCAGCCGGCTTCTGAATCAGATGGGGCAGCTCGTCGAGTCGCAGCTCAACCGCCACCTCGTCACAATTGTCCTTCACGGGGCATTGATCGCAATCGCGCCAGATTTTCTCCGGAAAGCGGTCGCGGTCGCTGGGAGAAAAGCCGGCGCGCCTAAAAAACGGTTCGGCGCGCGTGAGCGCGAAAAGAATGGGCGTGCCCCTGCGCTGTGTCTTGGCGATGAGCGCCTGCAGCAAAGCCGCGCCCCAGCCCTGACCTTTAATGTGATCGGCCACTACCAGCGAGCGCACTTCGGCGAGCTCCGGGGTGTAATCGAGCAGCGAGGTGCAGGCCACGATTTGGCCGCCATCGCTACCCACTATCCATTCGGCGAGCGTGGCGCGAATCTGTGGCTCGCTGCGCGGCAGCATATCGCCGCGCGCCGCGTGCTCGGCCACCAGCTTGAAGATGCCGGTGATGTCGGCTGGTCGCGCCGGGCGAATGTTCATCTGTGCTCGGAGCCGTCCGGACTGAGGGCGGGGAGACAATCCGCGATTATCTCTATGGCCGCATCGACCTGTTCCATGCTGATAACAAGCGGCGGGCACAGGCGCAGCACGTTTTCTCCGGCGCTGATTAGCAGCAGCCCGCGGTCGGCCGCGGCCTCGATGAGCGGCCTGACCGGTTGCGAGAATTCCGCGCCGACCAGCAGCCCGGCGCCGCGCACGGCCAGCAGCTTCTCCGGCTGAAGCGCCTGCAATCGTTCGCACAGATGCTTTCCGGTGGCGCGCACCGAATCCATAAACTCGGGTCGCGCCACGCGGTCGAAGACCACCTGCGCCGCGCGGCATGCCAGTGGCCCGGCGGCGAAAGTGCTGCCGTGATCGCCCGGTTCCATCACCTGCGCGACCGCTTCGGTCACGAGCGTCGCGCCGATGGGCAACCCGCCCGCAAGCGGTTTCGCCAGAGTCATCATGTCCGGGGTGACGCCGGCCGCCTGATGCGCCCACAGCCGGCCGCAGCGTCCCAGGCCGCACTGAACTTCATCGAAAATCAAAAGCGCCTGCTGCTCGTCACATAATTCGCGCAGCCCTTGCAGAAATTCTACCGCAGCCGGATGCACGCCGCCTTCTCCCTGCACTGGTTCGACAATCACGGCGCACGTGTTGCCGTTGATGGCCGCTTCTGCCGCGGAAAGATCGTTGAACGGGGCGAAGGTCACCCCGGGCAACAACGGTTCGAACGGGTCGCGATACTGCGCCCGCGCTGTGGCCGCCAGCGCCCCGGCGGTTCGTCCGTGGAAACCGCCCTCGAAGGCGACGATGCCGGTTTTCTCGCCGGTATCATTTAGAAAACGTGCCCATTTGCGCGCGAATTTCAGCGCGGCCTCGTTCGCCTCCGAGCCAGAATTGCTGAAGAAGACGCGCTCGGCGAAGGAATGTTCCACTAGCCGCCGCGCCAGATGCACGTGCGCCGCAGTGTGATAGAGGTTGCTGACATGCGCTAGCTTACCGGCCTGCTGGCTGACGGCTGCCGCCCATTCGGGGTCGCTGTGGCCCAGCGCAGTGACCGCGATTCCGGCGGTGAAATCAAGGTAACGCTTTCCGCCCGCATCGAACAGGTATGCGCCCACGCCCCGGGTGAAAACGCGCGGCGGGCGCGAATATGTGGGTACGATGAATCTGGCCTCGGCGGCGATGACGGCCTCCGCGTCGATGGTAGTCTCGCGCGCCGGTGCGCGCGCGCCGTCCGCCGCGATGGTGGTACCCGCGCCAGAGTGCAGACCGGGGAGGTCAACGATGCGTGCCTGCGCCACCCCGTTCTCAATCGCGCTTACGGCGGCGCGTACTTTGGTAACCATGCCGGCCTGCACGACGCCGCTCTCAATCAGCGCGAGCGCTTCGGTCTCCGTCAGTCGCGGCAGCGGCGCGCCATTCTGCAGCACCCCGGGCACATCCGAAAGGAATAGCAGCTGCTCGGCCGGCAGTGCTGCTGCCAGCGCGCCGGCGGCTTCGTCCGCGTTCACGTTGTAACGCTGGCCGTCCCTTCCCAGCGAGATGGGAGCGATCACTAGGGTCACTCCCGCGCGCTGCAGTTCGTGTACTACCAGCGCGCGCACCTCGACAATCTCGCCCACGTAGCCGAGCTCCGCGGATGGATGCACTTTGCGGCGACAGCGAAGCAGGCCGCGGTCCACTCCGCTCAGGCCGAGCGCGTCCACTCCGGCGGCCAGCAAGGCGGCGACAATGCGCTTGTTGATTTGTCCGCACAGCACCATCTCCGCCACGGCGAGTGACTCTGCATCGGTGACGCGCAGCCCCTCGACGTGGGCGGGCTCAATCCCGAGCTGCTGCTGCAGCGCGGCAATTGCGCGGCCTCCGCCGTGCACGATGGCCAGCGGCGTCTTTTCGGCCGCCAGCGCGCCGGCAAGCTCGCTCAGGAACCCCGCGTCTTCGAGCTGATTCCCGCCGATTTTCAGCAGTTTCACGGCAGCGCTCCTGTCATTGCAGACCGGTTATTTCTCTCCAGCCGAAAAGCACGTTCATGTTCTGCACCGCCTGTCCGGCGGCGCCTTTCACCAAGTTGTCGAGCGCGGAGGTGATGATGAGCGTATCGCCCGCGAAGGTCAGCCCAAACACGCATCGATTGCTGTGCAAGACGTGGGCCAGCGTGGCGTGCTGGCCGGGTGGCAGCACGCAGACGAAGGGCTCGTCCGCGTAGGCCTGTTCGCAGCGTTCACGCAGGGCGGAATGGTCGGCGGCGGCCAGCAGCGGCAGGTAAATGGTGGAGAGGATGCCGCGCGGAACTGGCAGCAGGTGCGGCGAGAGAATCAATTCTGGCGGGCTGTCGGTCAGGCGCGCCAGCGCCTGCTCCATTTCCGGAAGGTGGCGGTGAACTCGGCCGATTTTGTAGGGCGAGAAGTTGTCGGCCACCTCGACGAAATGCAGGTGCTGCCGCGCCGCGCGTCCGGCCCCTGATACGCCCGATTTTGCGTCTACGATGAGCGGGCGCTCGCTGTCTATCGCCCCGGCGGGCAGCAGCGGCCAGAGCGGCAGCAGCACGCTGGTGGGGTAGCAGCCCGGGTTCGCCACCAGTCGCGCGCCCGTGAGTTCGGCGCGGGCGGTCTCGGTTAGGCCGTAGACGGCCTCGCTGAGCAGCTCCGGGGCGGGGTGCTCCGAGCCGTACCAATTTCCGTATTGCGCCGCATCGCGCAGGCGGAAATCGGCGCTCAGGTCAATCACGCGCGCACCGGCTTGCAGCGCCGCGACCGCAGTGGGCGCAGCGGCGGAGTGCGGCAGGCAGAGGAACACAAGCTCGACCGCATCCAGCGCGGCCTTGGCGGCGGGCTGCAAGCTGATTTGCGGCGCACCCGCGATGACCGTGCTGAGCGGTTCTCCGGCGTGCGCCTCGGAAGTGGCAAAGGTTATTTCCACCCGCGGATGGCGCGTCAGGATATTGGCCAGTTCGGCCCCGGTGTATCCAGTTGCTCCGAATATTCCGACTTTTTTCATGGCAGTGCTCCCATAACAAAAAGCCGCCAGACAAAGGTCTGGCGGCTTGTGCGCGTGCTGTGGCTGTTCGCGCTACTCAGGCAAGGTCATGCGCCAGACCCGGGGTCCGGTGGGAACGACGAGCGCGGCGACGACCGTGAGCAGCAATCATTGTCGCCTGCATTCTAGCAGGCTTCGGCGTTATGTCAATGGGTGGATTCTTTTGCGCCGCCGGAGATATAATGGCGTCAAGGCCCTCCAGTGAGCGCATTTTTTTCCCCGAACTTTCCCGGGCAGCCGCTGCAACTGCTGTCGGCGCAGCACCTGTGGCCGCTGGCAGCGCTGCTGTTTCTACTCGGCGTGACGTCGATGGTCTTTCGCGGGCAGCGCGCGCCCGCTGCGCGACGCCGGGTGCGTCTCGGCCTCGGCGTGGCCATGATAGCCATCGAGCTTTCGTGGCACGCGTGGGCGCTGCGCGTGGGCGTCTGGCACGTGAACTACGCGCTACCGCTGCACGTGTGCAGCCTGGCCGCGCTGCTCGCCATCGTGATGTTGCTTGCGCGCAGCCGCCCGCTTTTCGAGCTGCTTTATTTCTGGGCGTTCGCCGGCACCACGCAGGCGCTTCTCACGCCGGATTTGCGGGGCTTCAACTTCCCGCACTTTCATTACTTCTGGTATTTCAGCAGCCACGGCGCGGTGATTTTGGCGGTGGTTTGGATGCTACGCGTGGAGCGTTATCGGGTGAGCTGGCGCTCGTTCTGGCGCGCTGCGCTGATAACAAACCTGTACGCGGCGGCGGTGTACCCGCTCAATTTGCTCACCGGCGGCAACTACCTGCTGCTGATGCAAAAACCGGCCGTGCCCACCATCGCCGTCTGGCTGGGCGCGTGGCCTGGCTACATCCTCTGGCTGGAGCTGATTGGGCTTGCGCTGTTCGCGGCCTGTTATCTGCCGTTCGCTTTTGGTGACTGGCAGCGGCGGAATTGAGCGGGAAGGGCGCGGAGGTTTCCCTTCACGACGCGATGCACGCCCGACCCGTCTTTCGTTCTTGTTGCCGTAATGGTAATATTGCGGGCACTGGCTTTTCAGATTGGAGATAAGATGAACATACCTGTTGCGCTTGCACTTGTTTCACTGGTGTTTCTGGGTCTGGGAGCGTTTTTCAACAAAGTGGCTGCCTCTGACGGAATATATTTCCCCCCCTTCACGATGATTGTGAGTGTGGCTTACGTCGTCATGGCTGCGGTGGTTCACGTCACCCAGAAGCAGGCTTTTGCCCTCACTGCTCGCACGTTTTGGATTGGCATGCTGGTTGGGCTGTTTGGTTCAATCGGGTATGCCTGCATGTTCTATGCACTCCAAAAGGGCGGCGAGGGAAGCGTCGTTTTCCCTATTGTCGGGTTGGGAGTGCTAGTATCTGTCGCGCTTTCCGTTATTGTTTATCGTGAGCCGCTTACGGCAGCGCGAGTGCTCGGTTTTGGGTTGGCCGCAGGCTCCATTGTGCTTTTGTCACGTTGAACGAGCGCACTTTTTTCGTCGAAAACCCATAGCGGTTCGGTATAGGACTTGGGAGACAAACATGGCAACAGAAGACAATGAAGACCCCATCCTCGCGGCCCTGGATCAAGACGAACATGAAGACGCCGATTGGGAAGAGCCGGAGGAAAACCCCGATTCGGGCGACCATAAAGACGACGAGGACGCCCAGTTCCGCAGAGCCGTTGACGAAGGGTGATTAGCGCCAGATACTGACTGCCGGTGCGCGGGCGGCTCGCGCACCACGCAGGGAATAATTAGCGCAAATAATTCCAGTTGCAAGGAGGGCAATATGTCTAAAGCCTTATTGTTTGCAGGTCTCGCGGCTCTCGGAAATGCATTGTTTGTTTACGGCCAAAGAAGAAGTAGCATTGCCAACAATTCCTTCTCGTATTTGACAAGTGCCGTTTTCATTGCGGCGGCATTTTTTGCGTTGGCAGCCGTGGCCCTGCGAACACAACAGGAAATTAATCTAACTGGCAATGTTTTCATCACAATTGTCGGTGGTGTAGGTCTGTTCATCACGTTGATAGGATTTTATTTTCTTTATTCTAAATATGGCGCAGTCTATTATGGGATTTACGCCGTCCTTTCAATTATTACCACCACTATTGGCGTAGGAGTATTGATATTTCGAGAATCTTTCAATCAATATCAAATTGTAGCTTTGATACTGGCGATATTAGCTATTGTTATGTTTAGTGTCGGTGAGACATTGGCAAAAT
>Ga0187833_10003238_pt1 | contig 16665 bp, 16 predicted proteins | sample ETNtaG_37_FD_167968 | JGI IMG/M metagenome (GOLD analysis project Ga0187833, IMG submission 167968) | Marine microbial and viral communities from oxygen minimum zone, Eastern Pacific Ocean - ETNP2014_SV_400_PacBio MetaG (Illumina Assembly) | ecosystem: Environmental > Aquatic > Marine > Hypoxic...
CACAAGTAGCAATTACAGCTCCGTCAGCTTGGCGCGCTATCCTACCTGTTTCTAGTATAATTTTTTTACCATCTAATTCGATTTCTTCTTTGTGAATTTTAAACATTTATTTCCTTAAATTTAATTTACTCAATATATTGTTATAGGAATCAAAGTTGTGATTCTTTAAATATTCAAGTAATCTTTTTCTTCTATTGACAGCTTTTATTAATCCAAGAGATGAATGTTTATCTTTTTTAGATTTTTTGAAATACTTTGAAAGCCTATCTATCTTTTGCGTTAATAATCCAATTTGAATTTCTGATGATCCTGTGTCTTTTTCATTTATTGCCAGCGATTTAATCACGCTTTTTTTATAATTTTTCATATTTATATCCATGCGTTTTCTTTATTAATTTTTCTATTTTTTCTGCATAATCAAAAGATTTGTCGCTTATAAATGAAATTTTGGGTAAATATTTCATGTGAATTTTTTTTGCTAAAGTTTTTCTAACAATGTATGAAAAATCGGTTAATAAATCTACTACCTTGTCTAAGTCTTTTCCACCTAACGGTATAATATAAACTTTAGCATTTTTTAAATCTGGACTCATTCTTACCTCTGTGACGGTAATATTATTTGTTTCAAGAGTTGGCACCTTAGCTTCCCCTTTTAAAAATATTTGACCTAAAGATTGTTTAATCATTTCCCCAACTCTTAACTGTCTTTGAGAAAATTGGTTATTATCATATATTTTCATTGAATTCTTCTTTCGGTTTTCGTTATATTATATGCTTCGATAATGTCTTTTTCTTTATAATCTGCAAAATCTTTTAAAATAATTCCACACTCCAATCCAGCGCTAACCTGCTTAGCTGCATTTTTTTCTCTATAAATACTGCTAATTTTTCCAGTATACACTATATTACCATCTCTTATTAGTCTGGCATTTGAATCTTGATTTATTTCTCCCTCCATAACTTTAGATCCAGCAACTTTTCCAAATTTTGAAACCTTAAATATTTCCATAACTTCTGCTGAACCAACAATCTGTTCCTCAACTCTGGGCTTCAACATGCCTGACAAATTAGATTTTATAAAATTTAAAACTTCATAAATAATATTAAAATATTTTATTTCTATTTTATTATGTTCTGCCATTTTTTTTGCTTCTTTGCTTGGTTTTACATTAAATGCAATTAAAATAGCTTTTGATGCTCTTGCTAATAAAACGTCAGTTTCGGTTATTAATCCTATGTCAGAGTGAATTATTTTTGGTAAAACTTCTTCATTTTGAATGTTTAAAATAGCAGTTTTAATTGCCTCTCTTGATCCTTGAACGTCTGATTTAATGATAATATTTAATTCTTTAGTTTTGTTATCCTTAAAAGCAGAATCTTGAGTAGCAAAAACTAATGAGTTTTTTCCTGATTGCATATTATCCTTTCTATATGCATTTATTTCTTTTGCTTTACTCTCATTTTCTACAACAATAAAATCATCCCCAGCCTTAGCAGGACCATTCATTCCCAAAATTTCTACTGGAGTAGATGGCTTCGCCTGTTCAATTGTGGAGCCTTTATCATTTATTAAACTTCTGATTTTTCCCCAAGTTGTTCCACTAACAAAATAATCACCTTTTTTTAAAGTCCCATTAATTATAATCACTGTCGAAATAGGGCCTCTACCTACATTAATTTTTGACTCCAATATTACGCCAGAAGCTTTATCTTTATAATCTGCTTTTAAATCAAGTAACTCTGCTTGAAGTAAAATATTTTCTTTAATTTTGTCCAAATTTTTTTTAGTTTTTGATGAAACTTCTGAAAACAAAGTGTCTCCACTAAGTTCTTCAGCTATTAATTCGTATTCTAACAATTGATTTTTTACATTTTGTGGATTTGCTTCATTCAAATCACATTTGGTTATTGCAACTACAATTGGTACTTCTGCTGTTTTTGCATGCTTTATTGCTTCGACAGTTTGAGGTTTAACTCCATCATCTGCAGCAACAACTAAAACTACAATGTCCGTCAATTTTGATCCTCTTGCCCTCATTTCAGTAAAAGCAGCATGACCAGGGGTATCAATAAATGTAATTTTTTCATTATTAATATTTACTTGATATGCACCTATGTGCTGAGTAATACCGCCATGTTCTTCCGAAACAACATCTGTGTCTCTAAATGAATCCAATAAAGATGTTTTTCCATGATCTACATGGCCCATTACTGTTACAATCGGTGCTCTTTTTTTTAAATCTGCCCCAGGTGATATGGATGTTTTATCAATTCTTATATCAATTTTTTCTTCTCTTATTGGGTTATGTCCAAATTCTTTTATTAAGTATTCAGCTGTGTCTGCGTCGATAGAATGGTTTATTGTTGCCGTTACACCCATACTTAAAAGATGTTTAATAAGACTGCTAGCTTGTTCAGCCATCCTATTGGCTAATTCGCGTATTGTTATTATTCTTGGTACATCAACATTCCTAACTATAGGTTTGTTATTTTCCAATGATGCATTTTTAGAGACTAAGTTATTTTCTTTTCTTTTTGCCCTCTTAATTGATGCCAAACTTCTAGATTTAAATCCAAGATTATCTTCATCTAAAGCTCTTGAAAGAGTTAGTTTATATTCTCTTTTTTTAGCAATTGGTTTGCTCTTAATTGCTTTTTCTTCAATAATTTGTCCTTTAGCTCTTCTTGTAGCTCTTTGTTCTGCAAGTTTTCTTTTTTCTGAATCTTTATTAATTAAGTTTAAATTTTCATTAAAATTTTTACCAGTTTTAGGAGCAGATCTAAACTGACCTCTACTAAATTGTTGATTTTTTTTTGTAAAACCTTGTCTAATATTTTTTTTTTCGATTATTACCGAATTTTTATTTTGGTTTTTTGCATATCTAATCTTATCTGATCTTCTTTTAGTTGAATTTGATATTGATAAAGTTAATTTTTTCTTAAAATTTTTCTTTTCCATAAAAATTTTCTAATAAACTATATTCCTTGCGCTCATTATTAAATCATCCGCTTCTTTTTTTGTTAAAGCAAAATCCTCTAGGTAGCCTTTAATTTTAACTTTTTCACCCTTAATAATATCATAAGCACCAATAAGTTCATCTGAAGCTAAATCGGCAAAATCTTTTAAATTTAAAATTTTTTGTTCGCCTAATGTCACTAACATGCCCTGTGTCAAACCTTTAAGATTAATTAAATCTTCTGCTACACCTAATTCTTTAATTTTTTTTGATATTTCTTCGGCATCTTTTTTTAAAAATTCTGCTGCTCTACCAATTAGTTCTTCTGCTACTTTTTCATCTATTCCTTCAATCTTGGTAATATCTTCAAGCGTTGATTGTTCTAGATCTTCTATTGAAGAATATCCCTCGGCAACAAGTAACTGTCCCAGAGTTTCATCAAGCTCTAAACTTTTTACTAAATTATCCGTTTTTTCTTTAAACTCTGTTTGTCTACGTTCCGATTCTTCACTTTCAGTTAAAATATTTATTTCATAATCCATTAGTTTTGATGCTAATCTTACGTTTTGTCCCCTACGACCTATTGCTTTACTTAAATTTTCTTCATTTAAAATTACATCAAGTTTTCTATAATTATTGTCTATTATGACCTTTTGTACTTCTGCAGGCGATAGTGCATTCGCTACCAATACAGCTGGATCCTCTGACCAGTGTACTATGTCTATTTTTTCACCATGTAATTCATTTACAACAGCCTGAACTCTGCTTCCCCTCATGCCGACACATGCTCCGACAGGATCAAGAGAGGTATCTTTAGCATTTACGCAAATTTTAGCTCTGCTCCCTGGATCTCTGGCTGAAGACTTAATTTCAATTAAACCATCATATATTTCTGGAACTTCTTGCAAAAATAACTTTTCCATAAATTTGGTATGACTCCTGGATAAAAAAATTTGTTGTCCTCTAATTTCTTTTCTAACATCACAACAGTATGCCTTTACTCTATCTCCTGTTTTAATATTTTCTCTAGGTATCATTTCATCTTTTCTCATTATTCCTTCGGTTTTTCCAAGATCAACTATTACATTTCCAAATTCTAATCTTTTTACGATTCCACTTAATATTTCATCTTTTTTGTTTTTGAAATCATTATATTGTCGTTCTCTTTCAGCTTCGCGAACATTTTGAGTAATAACCTGTTTAGCTGTTTGTGCTGCAATTCTTCCAAAATCAAATGTAGGCAAAGTTTCTAATATTTCATCACCTATTTCTTTAGTTTCATTTTTTTTACTAATTTTTTTTGCTTCAGTTAATGAAATTTCGGTATTATGATTAATAGGATTTTCAACAATTGTCAGTACTCGGTATATGCCAATATTTCCAGTTGATCTATCAATTGTAACCTTTATGTTGTTTTCTAATCCAAATCTAGATTTCGCTGCTTTTTCTATTCCCGATTCCATTGATGACAAAATTAGATCTTTATCAATAGCTTTTTCTAAAGCAACTGCTTCAGCAATTCTAATAAGTTCAAGTTTATCTGATCTTTGATTTAGCATTTTTATTACCTCCAAAAAAAAATGGGCCTAAGCCCATTTTTGAAATTTCAACAATGTAACGTGAATATATTAAAATTAATTAATTTTTCAAGTACTACTTACTAAAAAGATCTTTTTTATCAGTTTTTTCCCAAGAAAAAGAACCATCGGTTCTAGGTTCTCTTCCAAAATGGCCGTAGGCTGCTGTACATTCGTATATAGGTCTATTTAAATCTAACATTTCCCTAATTCCTCTTGGGCTTAAATCAAAATTATTTTTTATAACATTTTCCACATATTTAGTTTTTTCTTCATTATCATCAAAAAGATCAACATAGATTGATAAAGGTTTGGATACTCCGATAGCATACGCAAGCTGAATTAAACACTTATTAGTGATTTTTGAAGCAACAATATTTTTTGCAATATATCTTGCGGCATATGCAGCTGATCTGTCAACTTTGCTTGGATCCTTTCCAGAAAAAGCTCCTCCTCCGTGAGGTGCTGCCCCACCATAAGTGTCAACAATAATTTTTCTTCCTGTCAAACCTGAATCTCCATCAGGTCCTCCGATAATAAATTGCCCTGTTGGATTTACGTAAAATTCTTCTTCTTCTAACCCTGATAATAATTCTTTTGAAAATAATTTTTCTAAATATGGACGAACAATTTCTCTAACCTGAGTTTGATTGACATCTGGAGAATGTTGAGTGGAAATTACAATTGATTTTACTTTTATTGGTATTCCATTTTCATACATCATTGTAACTTGACTCTTTGAATCTGGCTCTAATTTATCAGTAATACCTTTTTTCCTATCAGCTGCCATTAATTCTAAAATTTTATGAGAGTAATAAATTGGTGCTGGCATTAAACTTTTAGTTTCATTACACGCATAACCAAACATCATACCTTGATCTCCAGCTCCTTCGTCTTTATTGCCTTTCGAATCTACTCCCATTGCTATATCTGATGATTGAGAATGTAGATAAATTTCAATATTAGAATTTTTCCAATGAAATCCCTTTTGTTCATACCCAATATCTTTAATACATTCTCTAACTTTTTGTGTTAATTCATCTTTTTTTATTTTTGGTCCTCTTGTTTCTCCCGCTAAAACAACTTTATTGGTTGTCGTTAGAGTTTCACACCCTACTCTCGAAAAAGGTTCTTTTGCCAAATAAGTATCCACCACCATGTCAGATATACGATCACAAACCTTATCGGGATGACCTTCGGAAACAGACTCACTTGTAAAAAGATAATTTTTTTTATCCATTTTTTTCAACTTTTTTAAAGTAAAAAATTAACAAAATATATAAAATAATTATAATAGCAAAAGCTTTATTTCCATACTTTGAGAAAATCGTTTTACTTTTATACTTTGGTAAACTGGTTACGATTGTACTTGCTTCATTAAATTTAATTTTGTGCAATATTCTACCATTGGGACCTATAAAAGCTGAAATTCCATTATTGGCAGATCTTGCAATATAATTGCCTTCTTCAATTGCCCTATATATTGCCTTGTTAAAATGTTGATAAAGACCTATTGAATTACCAAACCAGCCATCTTCTGAAATGTTCACAATCAAATCTACATTTTGCTTTTTAATATTAATTTCACCTGGATAGATTATTTCGTAACAAATTAGAGGTAATAATTTAAAATTATAAAGTTTATTATTGATATTTATTATATTTCTTTGTTTGCCTTTGGAAAAGGATTTATATCCATACGTAATTTTTTTTAATCCTATCTTCCGAAGATATTTTTCCATTGGTAAAAATTCTCCGAACGGTACAAGCTTGTTTTTGTTATAACTACTAATTAAATTTAAATTTTTGTCTACAATTACTAAAGAATTATAAACACTTTCAATATTATTTTGATATTTTAAACTATTAATTCCAAAGATAATTAAATGTAAATTTGAAAATGACTCGGAAAATATTTTATGATACTTTTTTATCTCGCTTAAATATGTAGATGGGAACATTCCTTCTGGCCAAATGAAGATAGTTTTTTGGTCAGCTTTTGGATTGCTTAATTCTATCAATTTTTTAATTATTATGTCATTATTTTCATTTTTAAGAAATTCCTTTAAATCGATATTTGGTGATATTACTTTTATTACAAAATCATGTTTATTGATATTTTCTTCTTTAGATTGTGACAAAACTTTAAACCCATATAAATAATTAACAGCAAAAAGAATTAGCAAAAAGGAAAAAAACCAATATTTTTTATTGTATTTCGTTTCAACAAATAAAATAAAAGGTAAGGAAAAAATAGTTATAGATATTAAGTTCAACGAATAAGTTCCAATGATAGAAATGACTTGAATTATTTCTAAAGACCATGACCAACTGTATACAATTAGATTCCATGGAAAACCACTTAATATACTTCCACGTATAAATTCCAAAATTGAGAATACTAGCGAAAAAAATAAAATAAAACTTATTTTTTTAGAAACAAATTTTATTAGTATTAATGTACTTATGCCATAAAAAATTGCCAGAAAAGCCGGAACTAAAATAACTGCAAAAGGAATTAGATATCTGAATATTTCTTCGTGAGTTAAAGAAATTGAAATCCAATATAGGCCGCTTAAAAAATAACCAAAACCAAATAACCACCCTATAAGAAAAAAATATTTATTATTTAATTTAAATTTTTTTCCAACATTTAAAAGATATAAGAAAGCAGGAAAAGTTAAAAAATTTATAAAAATTAAATTGTAAGGTGAAAAACTAAAAGAGGTAAAAAAACCCAAGATAAAAGGAACAAAAAAAAATATATAATTTTTATTTTTAAATATTTGGTTCAAAATTGTTTTATTAAAGTGCTTTTAGAATCTTATCTTCTGTTTTTTTCATTACTTTATAATCTCTAAATTTTTTATGATCATATCCTAACAAATGCAAATATCCATGAATCCACATTTTATCAAATTCCAGATTAAAATTACTATCTTCTGATCTTTGATTTACTATCTCGTAACTTAAAGCAATATCCCCTAAATAAATTTCTGTATTAGTTTTTTTTTTTAAATCAGTAATGTCCAAATTTGGAAAAGACAAAACATCTGTTATTTTGTTTTTATTTCTAAATTTTTTATTTAAATATTTCATTTTAGAATTATCAGTTAACAAAATTGTTAATGAAAAATTCATTCTTTTTAAAGAATTCAATTCAAATATTTTTTTGATTTTTTTCTTAATATAGTCATTTGGATTTTTAATTTTTTTGTTCCATAATTTGTTTTCTACCACCACATCAACATTAATCATCTTTGAAATCATCATAAGCTTTTACGATTTTAGTAACTAATGGATGCCTCACAACATCAGTATGATCAAAATTTACAGCAGATATTTCATTCAATTTTCTTAATAAATCTATTGATCTAAGTAATCCTGAATGGTTTTTATTTATTAGATCAATTTGTGAAGAATCTCCGTTTACAACAATTTTTGAATTTTCACCTATTCGGGTTAAAAACATTTTGATCTGAATATCAGTAGCATTTTGTGCTTCATCAAGAATTGCAAATGAATTCTTCAATGTTCTTCCCCTCATGAAAGCTACAGGTGCTATCTCAATGTCACCAATTTCTATTTTTTTTTGTATTTTTTCATAATCTAATAAATCATAAAGGGAATCGTATAAAGGTCTAAGATATGGGTCAACCTTGTCTCTCATGTCCCCGGGTAAGAATCCCAATCTTTCCCCAGCCTCAACTGCCGGCCTCGATAAAATAATTCTATCAATTTTTTTTTCAAGAAGCATAGTTAATGCAACTGCAACAGCTAAATATGTTTTTCCTGTTCCAGCTGGACCATTAGAAATCACAACATCGCTTTCTTTTAAAGCCCTAATATAATCTTTTTGCTTCTTTGATCTTGGAATTACAGTCCGTTTAGGAGTTTTAATTATATAATCTAACTGATGTAAATTTCTATTTCTTTTTTCATTTACCATAAATTTATCCATAGAAGAAATTATATCTTTTTTTTCTATCATGCCATAAGTTTTGAACTGATAAGTTAGAAACTCTATGGCCTTTCTAACTAGTTCATTTGATTTTTGATCTCCCTTTATTGTAATAGAGTTGCCACGAAAATAAATATTTGATTTACTTAATTTCTCTAACTCCTTTAAATTTGAGTCGAGTTCACCGACTAGACCTTTTAAAATATTGTTATCTTGAAAAACCAAACTAATTGAACCATTGTCAGAGTAAACTATTTTTAAATCTTTTCTAATTGTATTTAAATTATGTTTCTCCATAACATTATGCTACTTTAAATTTATTCTCCATATGTTTACCAAACAAATTATTTTGATTTGAAGAAATAATTTCAACTTGAATCAGATCACCAGGATTACATGATATTGACTCAAATATAACCGGATTCATTTTTCTAGTTCTTCCAAAAAAGCTATTTTGATTTTCTAATTTATTTTCAACTAAAACTTCAAATTTTTTTTCTTCTAATTGCTTATTTTTATTCAGTTGTAATTTAAAGAGTTTTTTCTGAATTATTTTGAGTCTATTTTTTGTAACATCGCTATTAATTTTTTGCAATTTTGCAGCCGGCGTACCTGGTCTTGCACTAAAAATAAATGAATAAGAATTAATAAATTCAATTTTTTTTATCAAATTCACAGTTTTTTCAAAATCCTCGTCATCTTCTTCGGGATATCCAACTATAAAATCACTGGAAAAATCCATATTAGAGTTAATTTTTTTTAATTTTTCAATGATTGAATAATAAAATTTTATATCATGTTTTCTATTCATGAGTTTTAAAATTTTATTTGATCCACTCTGAACAGGCAAATGTAGAAAGGGCATAAGTTTTGAACAATTATCAAAGCAATCAATCAAATCCTCTGTCATATCTTTGGGGTGAGAAGTGGTAAATCTTACTCGAACAAGATCCTTAATTTTTTCTAATTCTAACAATAAATTTGATAATTTATATTCTTTACCATTTGATATGAAATGATATGCATTAACATTTTGTCCTAATAAGATAATTTCTTTAGATCCATTTTCTACCAAGTTTTTTGCTTCATTGATTATTTGGTCAAAAGGTCTCGAATATTCTGGCCCTCTAGTATAAGGAACAACACAAAAATTACAGAATTTATCACAGCCTTCTTGAATAGTTAAAAAACTTGAAATTTTACCATTATTATTTTTTATTTTTTCCAATTTATCAAATTTTTTAGTAACGTTAAATTCAGTCAAATTAATTTTTTTGTTTTCTTTAAAATAATTTAAAATTTTATCGTTAATTTCATGATAGGATTGAGGACCTATCACCATATCAATATAAGAGTCTCGTTCTAACATTTCTTCTGACTCTGCTTGAGCTACACATCCAGCAACTATAATTAAGGGTTTTTTAGTATTTTTGAAAATTTTTTTTATCCTACCAATTTCAGAATAGACTTTTTCCGTAGCTTTACTTCTTATGTGGCAAGTATTCAAAATACAACAGTCTGCATCGATTTGATTGTTTGTTTTCTCGTATCCAATTAATTTAACTAAATCTACAATACGATTAGAATCGTATTCGTTCATTTGGCATCCAAAAGTTTTTATGAAAATTTTTTTTGACAATTAAAATCTATTTTTTTTTTTTAATACCATAAAGCTCTAATCTATGATCTACCATTTGATATCCCAATTTTTCAGCTATTGCTTTTTGAAGTTTTTCAATTTCTTCATCTACGAATTCAATTATTTCTCCAGATTGAACATCGATCAAATGATCATGATGACTGCCTTCTAGCTTTTCATACCTTGCTTTCCCTCCTCTAAAATCGTGTTTGGTTATTATTCCTGCCTCCTCGAAAAGTTTTACGGTCCTATAAACAGTTGCAATGCTAATCTTCAGATCAATTTTAGAAACTCTCTTGTATAACTCATCAACGTTAGGATGGTCATAAGAATTCGTCATAATCTGTGCGATTATTTTCCTTTGATTAGTTAACTTTACATTTTTTTGTTTACATTTTTCTTCTATACTAGCCGTCATCATTTTCTAAATACATTCTAACTTATATAGAGTGGTTTAATCAAATTTTTTGTTAAACGTTTTTTTTCATACAAAAAAACAATATTCATATAGTTCATGTCTTTTAAATCGCAAGAATTAAATCCATATAAATTTATTTTATTTGTAATAGTTAAACCCTTTGCTACTGAAATTGATGTTCTGATTCCAGAGAAACTCCCAGGTCCTTGATTTACAAATAAATGGCTTATTTTGCTTAAATTAATATTATTTTGGTTTAAAAAATCAAACAACAAAATTGAAAATTTTTCATAATTATTTTTACTACTTTCAAAAGATTTATTATAAGAATAATTGTTATAGTGTGAAAAAAAACAAATTTTATCTTTGGCTCCATCAATGACTAAAAAATTCATTTTGGTATATTTGTTCATTAGCATATTTTTAAATTCAAATTCATATGGTAAAAATAACAGATATTTTGAGTTTGATAAGGGAATTATTGCACTCATGTATCACCGTTTTGATGAACATAAATATCCCTCTACGAACATACAAATGAATATATTCAAAGAACAAATTAATATTATAGAAAATCTTAAGATAAATTTTTTACATCCTAAAAATCTTAACGAAGAAATTTCAAAACCTAGTGAAGTAAAAAAAATTTTACTTACTATAGATGATGGATTCCAATCTTTTTATGATAATGCGTGGCCTATCTTAAAAAAGAAAAATATTCCATTTATATTATTCGTTTCAACGGAATATGTTGGAAAAAATGGTTATATGAGTTGGGAACAGATAAAAGAAATTAAAAAAAGTGGTTTAGGAATTATTGGAAATCATAGTCATTCTCATGAATATCTAGTTGATAAAACAGATAATCAAATTATTAATGATTTAAATCAAGCTATTGTATTATTTGAAAAAGAATTGGATCATAGCCCAAGTTATTTTTCTTATCCTTTTGGTGAATATAGTAATAATTTTAAAAAAATTTTATCAAATTTAGATTTTGATATCGCGTTTGGTCAACATTCTGGATTGATCGACAGTACAAAAAATTCTTTAGAACTTCCTAGATTTCCTATTAATGAAAAATATGGAAATTTAGATCGATTTAAATTTATTTTAAATTTGCTTCCATTTCCTTACAAAGAAATTTATCCTAAAAATAGATACTTACAAAAAAGCAAAAACCCTCCAGAATTAAACATTGTATTTTTCGAAAATCAAAAAAATTTAAGTAATATCAATTGTTTTTCTAACGAAGGAAATCGATGGAGAGATTCAAAAATAAAATTAGAAAAAAAAAATATATTAACAATAAATTTTGAAGAAAAATTCACTACTGAAAGAGGAAGAATTAATTGTTCTCTCAATGATAAAAACGGATGGAGATGGCTAGGAATTCAGTATGTTATTTCCGAATATTAAATTTAATATTTAAAGCTGAATTCCTTTTCTCAAACCAGTAGACAAAAGTTTTGCATTTTCAAAATCTGAAAGTGAATTCTTATTAATTGTTAATTCTAATTTTTCTATATATTCTTTCCCTGTCGCTGCATACTTGTCTAAATATTGAGTTAATTTTAATCCAGTTATTTTTTCATTAAAGTTTCTTAATTTTGCTCTTGCTTCTCTAAATTCTGCATAACCACTATGAGTATTTAAGTTTTTTTTATAGGCTTTTATTGATGCGCTAAGAATTTTAAATTGCATAACTTTATGGTCGCTACCATCGCCTTTTAAAGGTTTTAAACCTTTTTCTGACCATGTCCATTGACCATACAGTGCGTTACCTTTCAGTGCAAATCTTGAAGTTCCCCATCCACTTTCTATTGCTGCCTGAGCAATAGCTAAAGATACCGGAATAATATCCATTCTTATTTTCAATTCTGATATTTCAGAATTTTTTATTTTGTATTCTCTAAATTTCCATTTTAACCATTTTCTCTCTTCTTTAGTGTTAGATTTTTTAGCAAGTATTATAAACAATTTTTTTCTATTTTTTTCAATTTCTTCATTTGCCTGCAAAATTAGTGGAAGAATTATCTTAATAAATAATTCTTTTCTTTCCTTAGAATCTTCAATTAAAGATAAATCTTTGGGAAGCAAAGAAATATAAAATGGTCTAACTTTTTTACCTTTTCTGATTTTAGATAAATCATAATCAAGTTCTTCAAATAAAGTAGAAACGACCGACGCACTTAAGCTTACTGTATTATCAATTAAATTATCTTTTTGTATTTTTATTTTTTTATTTATTACAAAATATTCTTCATCTTTGGATGGTTTTGGTTTTATTTCATTCTTTTTTAAAATTTTATCAATTGTATCATTTTTATGTTTAGCAATTTCATCTTTATTTTTCCATAAATCATAATCAATTTTATGAAAAATCTTCATCAAATATGGTGTTCCACCAAAAAAACCTGTAACTACTGCTGCGACAGTCACGGTATAAAATAACTGCCTTAAATATTTATTTTTAAAGATTAGTAAACGACCCAATTTTGATAAGTTTCTTTTTGATGGAAGTTTAATTTTATTCTTTATTAAAATAATTTCTATTTGAGAGTTTGTTAATCTCTTGCCACTTCTAAAATAGTCCTTAATTTCTACTATTCCGTAAAGTTTTGCTAGTTGAATTAGTCGTTCTCTATAACTTGATTGTTTTTTTTTTTCATCTTTCATACACTAATTTCTTATCTTATATAGCCTCTACTTTTTTAACTTCGGGTATATAATGACATAACAGATTCTGAACACCTTGTTTCAATGTCATTATAGAACTTGGGCATCCCGAGCAACTTCCCTGCAACTCAACTTTCACTAGTCCATTTTCAAAAGATTTAAATTTTATATCTCCACCATCTCTTGCCACGGCAGGTCTAATCTTTTCATTAAGAATATTAATTATTTTTTTTACCACTTCGTTATTCGGTTTTTCATCACCCGATTTTTGTTTAATGTAATTTTTATCTAAAATACTAACATTATCCTTTAAATAGTATTCGTTGATTAAAGAAATTATTTTTGGTTTAATTTCTTTCCATAAAATTTGGTCATTTTTTTTTACAGTTATAAAATCCAAACCAAGAAAAACCATATTAACTTCCTTCATTGACAATATATCTTTGATTAATTTATTTTCCGTCTGCTCTTCAGCTGTAAATTCAATTGAACCAACTTCTGATACGGTTTTTCCTGGCAAAAACTTTAAAGTATTTGGATTCGGAGTTATTTCTGTTTGTACATACATTGTAATTAAATCTTATATACAAAATAACAAGTTAATTAAATTACAAATTTTATTATTGATTTTAGTTAGTATTTAATACACCAATTTCATTGTAAATTTTATTTAATTTATTATTAGCTATTTCATTCGCTTTTAAGTTGCCCTCTTTTAATACTGCCTTAAGATATTTTTGATCTCTGAGTAGTTTTTTAATTTCCTCTCCAATAGGACAAACTTTTTCTATTAATAATTCTGTAAGTTTTTCTTTTAAAAACGAAAAATTTTTACCTCCAAAATCTTTTAATATTTTTTCCAAGCTACTTCCACTAACGCTTTGATATATATTTATTAAATTCTCTGCTTCAGCCCTTGATTTAAACTCAAATTTATTTGAAGGAATTGGTAAACTATCTGTTTTTGCTTTTTTTATTTTTTGAGCAATTATGTCTTTGCCATCTTTTAAATTTATCCTACTTTGATCTGAGGCTTCAGATTTGCTCATTTTTTTTTTTCCATCTTTTAAACTCATTATTCTTGAAAATTTTTTTTGTATTAAAGGCTCAGGAATCGTCAAGAAGCCTTCACAATTAAAATCATTGTTAAATTTTTGAGCAATATCTCTAGTAAGTTCCAAATGTTGTTTCTGATCTTCTCCAACCGGGACATGAGTTGTATCATACAAAATTATATCGGCTGCCATTAATGTGGGATAAACAAAAAGACCTACGCTGGCATTTTCTTTATTTGTTCCAGCTTTTTCCTTAAATTGCGTCATCCTATTCATCCAGCCAATTCTCGAAACACAGTTTAATATCCAAGCAAATTCTGCATGTGCACTTACACTTGATTGATTGAATAAAATACTTTTTTTATAATCTAAACCTGCGGCAAGAAAGCTAGCAATAATTTCCAAGGTATTTGATCTAAGCTCTTCAGGTTTATATTTAATAGTTATAGCGTGTAAATCTACTACACAATATATGCAATCATTACCATTTTGTAAGTTAACAAAGTTTTTTATAGCCCCTAAATAATTTCCTAAATGTAAATTTCCAGTTGGTTGAACTCCTGAAAATACTTTTTTTTTTTTCATATAATAAAAAAATTATTTTAGTTTAATATCTTTTAACTTAAAAGCCCCCATAAAATTCGAAACAAAAAAATAAATTAACAAATTAACACCCACTATAATAAATAAATAAACAATTTTCCAACTTTCATTATAGTTAAATTTGTCAGAGAAAAAACCTAGACTAAAATATAATATTGCTCCCATTACAACTGTAGAAAATATTATACGAGGAAACTTATAAATAAATGTTCTATCAAAATCATGTAAATTCTGTTTTTTTATAAAATAAAAATACAAAACAACATTAATCCAAGAAGAAGTCGAAGTTGCTATCGGTATTATGACAAAACCGAGTTTGCCAAAAAACAATACACTTATTAAAATATTTAATATTACAGATATAGCTGATAGGTAAAAAGGCAATTTAGTATTGTTCCTTGCAAAAAAGAAATTTGAAAAAATTTTTAAAATTGAAAAGGCGGGTACACCAAATGCAAAAAAAGTAAGTGCAGTCGCAGTATTAGTTACACTTTCATAATCAAAAGAACCATAACCAAATAACGATGTAACAATTTCTTCTGATGCCAAGACCAAAGCAGTTCCGGCCGGTATAGACAAAAATAAACAAAGTTCTAAAGCTCTATTTTGTAAATTGATAATCAAATTATAACTATTATTTTTTACATATTTGGATAATTCTGGAAGCATTACTGTTCCAACAGCTATTCCGGCAACAGCAAGATTTATTTGATAAACTCTGTCTGCATAATAAAGGTAGGAAACTGCGCCTGCCTGAAATGAAGCAATTATGGTTCCAACTAAAATATTAATTTGAGTTACACCTGATGAAAAAATACTTGGAATTAGTTTTCGGAAAAAAAATTTTATTTTATCGTCTATTTTTACTTTTATATTTAAAATTAGTTTAAAATTTTTTCTAACAAAAAATAGTAAAATTAAAAATTGCAATAGCCCCGCAAAAGATACAGCATAGGATAGTGTAAAAACATCTGACATATTAATCCATTTTGAAAAAAATAGCGATCCAATCAAAATAACGTTTAAGATAATCGGTGCAGCTGCGGCAACTGCAAATTTGTTATATGAATTAAGTATTGCAGAAAAAAAAGATGCTAGACATATAAAAAATAAAAATGGAAAAGTGATTCTGCTTAGATTAACTGCAAGACTTAATTTTTCGGGATCTTTGTAAAATCCTGGAGCAATTAAATATATTAATTGAGGCATAAAAATTTCCGCTACCAAGACAAAGGATAACAAAATAATAAAAAGTAAATTAAATACGTTTCTTGCAAAATGATTGGCTTTTTCTTTATCCTCCACTAAGGTTCCTGCAAAGCTGGGAATGAAGGCCGCATTAAATGTTCCTTCTGCAAATAATCTTCTAAATGTATTTGGTAGTCTGAATGCAACAAAAAAAGCATCTGCAAAAAGACTGGTGCCCAAGAAAATCGCAATTAATATATCTCTTATATAACCAAGCACCCTGCTAATTAATGTAAAGAAGCTAAATGTAGAGGTAGAAGCTATTAAGTTCATCTTGACATATAAGCCTTAATTTTGTGACAATTACAAGATATTCACTTTTACAATGAAGAAAAAGTCAAAAATAGACAAGTACACTGATCAAGAGGCGCTAGATTTTCATAACAGTGGAAGAGCTGGAAAAATTGAAATCATCTCTTCAAAGCCAGTAACAACAAAAAGAGATTTGGCACTTGCTTATTCCCCTGGAGTAGCAGCTCCGGTAAAAAAAATAGCAGAAAACCCTGATGCTGCTTACGACTATACAGC
>Ga0187833_10003239_pt1 | contig 16658 bp, 15 predicted proteins | sample ETNtaG_37_FD_167968 | JGI IMG/M metagenome (GOLD analysis project Ga0187833, IMG submission 167968) | Marine microbial and viral communities from oxygen minimum zone, Eastern Pacific Ocean - ETNP2014_SV_400_PacBio MetaG (Illumina Assembly) | ecosystem: Environmental > Aquatic > Marine > Hypoxic...
AAATTTTCTCATTGCCGAGCCGAGGAGCTTACACAAGACGCAGTGCTTTTATAAGCGACGTAGGGCGAGAGCAATGAGGAAGTGAAGCGGAGCGAAATTTTCTCATTGCCGAGCCGAGGAGCTTACATAAGACGAAGTGCTTTTATTCTGTTAGTGGTAAACTTGGTATTTTTTAAATGCTTCTTTGCGCAAATCAGCAACCGCGGCATCAATTTTTTGCGCAAGCCCTTGCGGCATATGATTTTTCCAATCGCCGGCAACACCTTTCCGAATTTGGCTTGTTCTATTCTCTTCACCAGCTTTTCGAGCAACTCCTTCAGCGCGCACGGTTTGTTTTTCAAAAGAAGCATTTTTTATCATATGCGAAATAATCTCCGGAGATTTTTGAACCTCAAAATAATCTAGTATATCAGCAATGGTTTTCTCTGGTTCTAAAACGAGCTTCTCGTATGTTATACAATGTATACTTCCATCGTATGTCAGGAGTGCTTCATATTCGGGTATAATCCTTTCGTTTAAATACCCGAGAGCAAAATCTTTCGTAACCTCCTTTTCTTTTCGCCTTCCTTTGTTTACTAAACTAAAATGCCAGGAAACAATCTTATCTTTTGGATCTCGAATGATACATATTTTTTTGATACCCGGATACAATTTATCAATAAAATTTAGATGGAAAATATAATCCGTCGTATTTTCTCCTACTAGCTTTTTGTCCCCTCGTATCTTGTCACAACATTCACTATATCGTTTCTGCATTACTTTATAAAACTCCTCTCGTGGTAAAGTCTTCTCAAGTGGTACAAGATCAGCAAAAAACTTGTTATACATAGCTAGGTATCTATTAAGCGGGAGCGTAAATTTGTGTTCTCCGGGCTCAAGCCCTGCTAAAATATTAAAAAAATCAACATCACCGATTTTATTTCCTCCTGGCTGCGGATCAAAAGGTATATTAGGAAAACAAGCTATGTCAGGATGGGAATTTAAAATAGCACCGAGCCATACTGAGCCGCTTCTTTGCATACCAACTATTAAAAAATTCGGTCTTAGTTTTTTAGCCATTTTGTTTTCTCCTTCGCCATTTTTTATTTCTTAAACACCATTGTAAGCATGCGATGTAACATCTCACCAACACGATATGGTTTTAGCCCTGCTTTCTTTCCTAGAAGAGTAAGCGCGTGCGGGGAGAAAATATATGGATGGTACGGATTCATTTGGTCAAATGTGAGTAAATTTGAACATTGAATATAAATAATTCCGTTTTTCTTAAGACATTTTTTTGCCCATTTGATAATCTGAAGTGGATATGAAGTATTTTCAAGCGAATGAGAAAATATGATTGCATCAAATTTCTGGCTCTTCTTTCCAAGTCTTTCTAAGTCCTCTGCATAATCCCCAAGAATTTTAGTTCCTGATTTTTTGATCGTATTTTGCGCCTCCAAAGATGGTTCAATCGCATATACCTTACTTCCAAACTTTTTATGAAGCTCGTCTAACGTAACCCCGAATCCCGCTCCTACCTCTAGAATTTCCGTATTTTTATCAAGTGTAATAAAGTCAGAAAGAGTACCGGAGATTATTTTAAAGCGCATATCGCGATGTTTGTCCATTAGCATTTTTCTACCTTTTTCTTTTGTCCGAATTTGATCATTATACATCGCATAACGCTTTGTATTCCACATTTGTCCCTGCATACGAAATCCCAAATTTTTTGTTTTGTGCTCCCAAAAGATGTTTTTATAAAAATCTTGATATGATTTTTGTGTTGGACGTGGATTCATAAATTTGAGTCCGCATTTTCCGCATATAACATACCAAAAATCCATAGAGAGCCATTCTATTTTTCCGTTTGGAATAAATACGATACCGCTACAAAGCGAGCATTTTTCTAAAATTTCAAAATCAAAACTAAAATCAAGTAATTTTTTATTGTTGCTCTTTCGTTTCTTTTTCATCCCGCTACGAAATAGGACGCGGACGGAGACGTCTTTATCCTGCTTATAATTAACTAATAATTGTTAATCTTAATCATAAATATCTCTAAAACTACCAAGCGTCCGCGATTTCGTACGGGATTCATATGTATTTATATGTGATCAATATTATACTTTTCAAAAACCCTGTTACACAAATCTTTCACAGATTCATCAATAGCTCTTGCAAGGTCATTAGAAAGATAATTCTTCCAGTCGCCGACTACCCCTTTCCTTAAGCCGCTTTTTGGATCCTCTTCTCCCTTCTCCCTTGCAGTCAAACCACTATCTCGTGCTGTTTGTTTTTGGAAAGCCGCATTTTCAATCATATGAGATATATTATCATCCGTTGCTTTTATACCAAGATAATCAACCATTCCTTTAACCACACCAGAAGTATCTTCGCTTAATTTCTCATATGTAATACAGTGTATATTTCCCTCGTAATTGAGCAATGCCTCATATTCTTTTATGACTCTTTTTTCAAGATAATCAAACGCAAAATCTTTTGTAATACTGGGGATCGTATCAGTTCCTTTTCGCACCATTTTATTGAAATACCATGAAACAATTTTATCTTTCGGATCTCGTATAATACAAATTTTGGGAATAGATGGATATAAAAAATCTATGAAATCCAGATGAAAAATATATGCTGGACTTCCCTCTCCAACAATTCTTTTTTCTCCGCGCTGGCTATCACAATAGTCACGATAACGCTTCATGCTCATTGTAACAAAGTCTTCCTTGGACACTTTGTCTTTTTGCCCTACCAAATCAGCGAATACCCTGTTGTATTTTGTAAGCCAATCTAAAATTGGACGAGTGTATTTGTCAGGGTTATCTCCATCAATACTGACAAGCGTATCAAAAAAATGTACCTCCCCTATTTTATTTCCTCCTTCTTCAGGACGAAACGGTAGAGAAGGAAAACATGCGATATCTGGGTGACCATTCAAAAGTCCCGCAACCCAATGCGTCCCACTTCGCTCCATGCCTACTATTAGAAAATCGGGTCGTTTTTTCGGCATATTTGACCTTTGATTTTTGACATCTAACATAAGATCATTTTTTGAGAAATTTTTTGAGTTTTTCCGCAATGAAAATATCTGTGCGTTCGCGCGATTCAACCGTCATGCCGCCAATGTGCGGAACAATGATTACATTTCTACTTTCTTTTGCGTATTCAACCAGTGGGTGCTTTGAAAACTCTTTATTAAAATTGAGCTCACCTGCTAAAACGTCTGTCCCATAGCCAGCAATCTCTTGTGACTGCAGAGCGTTAAGCAAATCCCCTTCGTGGACAATATCACCTCGCGCTGTGTTAATAAGATAAGCAGTATTTTTCATTTTTTTAAATACTTCAGCATTAAACATATTCTCTGTTTCTTTATTTAGGTGAACATGGATTGAGATGACATCGCTTTTTTGAAGCAATTCATCAAAAGAGGCTTCAGTGCCCAAACTATCGACGTTAGATGTCAGTAGTTTGGGGTCGTGGTAAAGAACGTCCATGCCAAATGCATTACCATATCGAGCCATCCATTTTCCGAGACGGCCCAAGCCAATAACGCCAAGTGTTAAACCATAAAGATTGCGTCCACGAAAACTCTCTCTATCCCAGCGATAATTTTTTACATCACCAGATGCCCACGGCATAAAGCGTAAGAGTTCAATCATAAGTCCTGCGGCAAGCTCTGCTGTGCCCGTAATCATATTTAAAAATTCATCTTCGCCCCGCAAGCTCACAATTTCAATTCCTTTTTCTTTTGCGTACTCTACATCAACATGATCAAGCCCTGTCGTTGCAGTCACAATTATTTTGAGCTTCTTTGCGTTTTCTAAAATATCTCTAGTGAAGTTAAGTCCAAGCCCAATAATCGCGATATCATAGTTATCTATAATATCTTTCAATTCATCTTGCGTGAGATTTTTGTAATCAACATCTCCGATTTCTTCTAAAATATTTTTTGCCGAGTCAGTATATACTTCTCCGATTGTATTTAAAATTTTATACATTATTTTTATTCTTTAAAAAAAACTCTGCAAACTTAAAATCAATTAATTGATTGATGTCTGTTGAGCGCTCTTCGGGCATAATGTAGGCACGAGAGATTTTTCCGAATAAGTCACCTTGTTTAATATATTCCGTTTTTGTTAAATATATAGCACAATTTCGTTTGTACATTTTCTCTAAGTCCCGTCGCCTACTTGACTCTTTCCCTTCTTCCTCAAAATACGGGAGAATGATACCATTTTGTATTTTTTTCATTTTTTTAGGAGAAAAATCTTCCAATTCTTTCATGCTCATTACAGAATCCACGTCTGTGTCTACGGCGATTTTTATTGATTCATCTATGTCTTCGCTTGTTCGCATGGGTGATGTCGGCTGAAGGATCATGAGATAATCATATTCTTCTCCATTATTTTCCTTTAACCATTTGAGGGCGTGCTGAACAACCTCCATAGAGGTGGATTTGTCTTGCGCAAGTTCTATTGGGCGAATAAACGGCACATCAGCGTCATATTGTTTTGAGATTTCAGCAATTTCTTCATCGTCGGTAGAAACAATACAACGTGTCAAATAACTACTGTCTTTCGCAGATTCAATAGTATGCGCAATGAGTGGCTTACCATTTAATTCTTTAATGTTTTTCCGTGGAATCCCTTTTGATCCTCCACGAGCAGTGATGACACCAAGAATTTTTTTATTTTTATACGCCATATCAATCTACAAAATGTTTCTGCGTGTACAGATCAACCTTCCGCAATATGTTTGATATCTGCTTGCTTGTTCCATTTTTATAATAAATATTACTCTTCGGATATCGCCCTACTTTAATTTGTTTCTGAATAGCATTTTTAATTTGTTTTTCATTAAATGAAACATCAACAACGTTATGTCCCCTCGTTCGTCCATTTTGACGGCTCCCGATATTTACTGCAGGAACTCCAATGTATGAGCATTCTTTTATTCCCACAGAAGAATTCCCCACAAGACATACTGTTTTATGCAAAAGACCGAGATAATCATCTGTCGGAAGATATGTATGAAATCTCATATGACGAGCATCTTTTTTTTCTCGAAAAACCCTAATTGCTTTTGAGATTTCATCGGTACCTGCATCCACATTGGGCCAAAACCAAATGGTTGGAATTTTAAGTCCATGAACCACTCTTAAAAGAATTTCCGTATTCTCTCGATTTGATTCTGTAGTTACTGGGTGTTTCATAACCATAAGATATGGCTTGTCTAAGTCAATCACATCACCAACACCAAGACGATTTACCAGTTTTTTATGTGCTTTAAATTTTTTACTTGCAATATACTCAATAGAGGGACATCCGACGTTAAAAACATACCGAGAATCCTCTCCCATACGAATAACCCTGTCTCGAGCAAGATTGTTAGTTGTAAAATGAATATGCGCAAGTTTTGTAACTGCGTGCCGAACGCTCTCATCAATCGTACCCGTCACATCTCCTCCTTCAATATGAGCAATGGGAATATTCAAATAAGAGGCAGCAATTGTTGGTGAAAGAACCTCGTAACGATCACCACGAGCAACGACAACATCAGGTTTAAGATTATCAAACACCGTAGCAAACTCTGAAACACCCACTCCTGCAGTTTTCGCCATTGCAACATGAGACCCTCCTTCAAACGTCATCGTAATCTTCGCATTTGGACGAAATCCATTTTCTTCAAGCGCCGACAATACATCGCCATAGTTTGGAAGTATAGCAGAACCACCCACAACAATTTGTAGTTCAACATCACGACGTTTTTGAAGTTCGCTCAAAATAAGTTTACTTCGGCTGTAATGGACGTGAGACGTAATAATAAAACAAATTTTTCGTTTCTGTTTGTACATATATATTATTCTAATACCTCTATAATGATAGGGTCGTATTTTTTTAAATCTCTTTTTACTCGTTTGCCCACTACATCATGGAATTTCTCCGCAGGAAGTCCTCCTGCATACACTTTCGGCCGCATTGCGAAAATCATTTCTTTCGTCACGATAGTTCCTTTTGGAATATTAGCTCCTGCCATAAGTGATTTGTTGAAATATGATCGGAATTTATTACGAGCTCCTTCTAGCCCTTTTTCTTTCTCACCATAATATGAGGCGTGATCAATTTCTCCATGTCGGCCACAGCGAATTGCATCTACCATCTCCTTCATTTCTTCTGGTGTCATGGAAACCTTGTGGTCTGCCCCCCATAAGTCGCGAGAATGTGAAAAGTGTTTTTCAATAACATTCGCGCCTAGCTTTACCGCGGCGAGTGTAACATCGCACCCAAGAGAATGGTCAGAGAATCCGATAACTACATTCGAATATTTTTCTCTAAAATGTTCAATTGTTCCCAGATTGAAATATTCTTTTGGTGCTGGATATTGGCTTATGCAATAAAGGATAACTAGTGGAGCTCCGCGGCTTGTAATGTGCTCAACTACTTCATCAAGTTCAATTAAGCCAACCATACCAGTTGAAATGATAATTGGCTTTCCTGTCTCAATCATAAAATCAAGCGTTGCGTAATCTTGCACATCACCAGACCCAACTTTCCAGAACGGTACACCAACTTGTTCTAGTTTACGGGCTGCCTTACGACTCATTGGAGTTGAAAAGAAAATAATTTCTTTTTCGTCACAGTGCCTCTTGAGTGGTTTCCAAAACTTTTCAAGTGGCGTTGCATTCATATTGCGCGTAATCCAGCTCACGCGATCACGTGCTTTGAAGTGCGGAGATACAATATCAACATTTAATATTTCATCTTCCAATTCGTGTGTCTGAAACTTAACTGCGTCACACCCAGCTTTTTTTGCTTCGTCTACCAATACCTTCGCATTTTCTAAATATTCCTCAACGCTTCGGTCATCTTCTGTCTGAATAAAATTTTTGCCAATTTCAGCAATTATAAAAACATCATCATCTCCAAATGATTTTTTTGTCCCCTGAATTGTAATTCGCGCACTCATATAACATAGTTTCACTAGCTTTTAGCTTCCCTGACTTCATTAACCTTTAGAGCACTAAATGAAGCCAAAAGCTATTTAAAGTATTTTTTTGTCTAGCAACATTTTTCGTATTTCTTTCTTGCTCAAGTGCGACATTTCTTTTGAATTATAGTTTATGGTTTCCATTTTTTCGTCAGATGGAATATTAGCACCATATCCTATGAGGGATGGATTATGTAAAATAAACATATCTTTATCTTCCGTCATATACCGTGACTCTTCCTCTGTTATAAGCGGTTCATGAAGTTTCTCTCCGGGTCTCAATCCAATAGTTTTATACTTTATTTTCTTTGGATCTTTCTTGTATCGCGGCGCAAGCTCTTCAACTAAAACCTCCGCAAGTTCAATAATTTTTAATGCGTTCATCTTCAAAATAAATATTTCACCTTGGTGTGCTAGTTGAGATGCTTTTAAAACAAGTTTGACGGCATCATCCACTCCCATAAAAAATCTGGTCATATCTTTTGACGTCACAGTGATTGTATTCCCGTCTTTGATTTGTTTTTCAAAAACAGGGATAACAGATCCAGAAGAAGCAAGAACATTCCCGAAACGCACACAACAAAATTTAACCTTTTTTTCACTAATTGCGGCATTCGCAACAATCTTTTCTCCAAGGAGTTTTGTTGCTCCCATAGTACTTGTCGGATTTACTGCCTTATCTGTTGAAATACTCACAAATCGCTCTATACCATGTTCTCGCGCAACATCTACTAAATTTTGCGTCCCTAATATATTTGTTCGTATTGCTTCAAACGGATTATATTCACACAAAGGAACATGCTTCATCGCAGCGGCATGAAAGACGATATGTACGCCTTCTATTGCCTGATGCAATCGTTCTTTGTCGCAGATGTCTCCAACAAAATTTCTTATCTTACTTGATTTGACCTCTTGATTTAATTTGAAATGTGCCGCTTCACTGTGTTCAAAAACTCGTATTGCTTTCGGATTATATTGAAGCAATTGCTTCACAATCTGAGAGCCGATAGAACCACAGCCGCCAGTTACGAGAATCGTTTTGTTTTTGAAAATATTTTTCATGAGATAATACTAAATTATACGTATTGTTCTAGTTTATAAAATTTTTCTTAATCAACTCTTTCCCAAGTGGGATTTCCTTAAGCACTTTAACAATTCGCTCCGAACTCTTTCCGTCGCCATATGGGTTTGTGCATGTAGAGACTTTTTCCAAAAATTCTTTATCATAAAGTGCTGTGTGCATTGCTTTTTTAATATCTTCCTTGTTATTTTCTACATCAATAACATTTTCTGGTCGCGAACGCCCTGCTTGTCTATCTCCAATATTCACTGTTGGCACATGAAATGACACCGTCTCATGGATACCGCTTGATGAATTACCAATAAGCGCTCCTGCGTGCCTTAAGAGATTTCCGTACTCTTCAATGGATAGTGTCCTCATCCGTTTAATGTCCGTATTTTCAATCGCCTTTATTATAGCACTTGTTCCGGCATCATTATTCGGGTAAAGAAGCAATGCTGGCACGTCAACATCTTTTACGGCTTCAAGAGTTGTTTTTATGTGCTCGGGAACTTTTTCTACTTCTGTCGTAACCGTATGCTGAATGATGATTATAAATTTTTGAGAGAAATCTATACCGGTCAATTTCTCTAATTCTTCTTTTGGAATTTTCGGAGCATTTAAAAGCGCGTCAAGTGACGGACATCCAACTGTAAAAATATGTTGCGTGTCCTCCCCCATTCGTATGAGCCGTTTCGCGGCATCATCATTCGCGGGAAAATGGAAGTGTGCAAATTTTGACATTGCATGACGTATGCTCTCGTCAATTGAGCCAGATACCTCTCCACCCTGTACATGTCCAACAGGAATGTTCATGTGTGCCGCCGCAACCGCAACTGCAAAATTAGCACCGATGTCAAAACCCGAAAGTACAATGTCTGGTTTCAGTCGCTCAAGTTCATGTGTAATTTTTTCAATCAACCGTCCTGTCGCACGTACCATTTCAGCACCAGTATCCGGAGCATTTTCATCAAACATTGGCACTACCGAAGAAATTTTTATTCCGTCTTTTTCAATAAAATCAATTGTCTTGCCATGCTTCTCTAGAAGATGGATTCCAGTAACAATCAAATAATAATCCAAGTCAGGATCTTGGATTATCTTGTCTATAATCGGCTTGAAGCGGCTATAATCTGCGCGTCGTTCTGTAACAAATAGAATCTTTCTCATCCCGTTAGAGACAGGTCGCGCTCGCAAGCGCAAAATGTCCTACCCGTAAGTTATTTTATAAAACAAATTAGTTATGCTCCTTATCCTTTCTCATTAGCGACCACAGCCTCTAATCGGGACTCGTTGTACTTCTATTGTAACACCCTTAAAAAACAAAAGGTTTTGACGAAAAAACCCAGATTTCGGCGAATAGCACTGAACGTTTATTGAACACTCGGCGTTGAATAATGTGTTGAATAATTAACAACCCCGCATAAAAGCGGGGTTGTGTTCAAGAATTATGTTTAATTTGCTCTTCTAACAATAGGTATGAGCAATACCAAATCGCAAACAGCGATACACGCGACGATTATGACTATTGTCCGAATATCTAGGAAAAGACTAAGAATGGCCGCTATCACCACGCCAAGACTGTTTGCGACAACAAAAAGTCCTACTGCAGGAAGAAAGAAATTCTTTGGAAGCATTTCTTTAAAAATTACATTCCATACTGGATACATAGCGCCGCCGAAACCTGCGCTAAATACTAATCCAACTACAAATAAAGCATACTGTGTTTCAAAAAGCATCAGGGCTGACCCTAGCGCAAAGATAAGAACCGCTAATACGAGCGCGCGAATTCGTCCGATTATATCTGAAATCCACCCGAATGTATAACTTGCCGCCGCTACTGCAATCCAACACGCAAGCGGTACCCAACCAACCCACTTAATTCCAAATGCATCAGAAAGATGTACTGCAAATTCCGTAAAAAGTAGTCCTAATATCATGAACCCGGACGTAACCATAAAGAACACACTCGCAACTAACGGGTGCATAAGTGCACGAAGTGGATTAACGATCTCTTCTATCTGACGTGGCGGATCTTGTCGCAGAAGCACATAAAGAAGCACTCCAACACCCGCAAGGATCGCAAGTAATGTAAAAATCGTCAAACTGCTAGTTTCATTCGCTAAGAGCAAAGCTGTAACCGCGATACCCACAGCTCCGCCTGCAAAAGCAGATGCCTGAGGTAAACCAAGATTTCGCGCACGTTCATTCTTTTGTGTAACCAAGGAAATGTATACCACGGGTACGCTCCAAAGAAATGCTGCCGCTATACCTACCAAGATTGACGCAGTGAAGAGAAGCGGGGTGCTTGCGGTTGCCGCTGCGATAATAAAAAGAAGATATGCCGGAGCGGCTATTATGAGCGCTGTTTTATAAGACATGCTCCTCAAAAGATATGGTACGACAAAACCACTTACTGCAAATGCCGAATATAAAACCAGAATAGAGAGAAAAGCTTCTTGAGATTTTCCTGTCTAGTTTAAAATCGGTGCAAGAAATTGTTGACACGCCTCAAACCCAGCAAATGTAAAAAATTTCGCTGCGGCTATCTGCCGTGCTACAGGATGAATGTGATTGTCCATTTTTTTCCTTTCAAATAACAAAAATTGCTTCTAGACAAACATTACGACAACCCACGCAAAAGTCAACGAACTGCATCTATTGGACACTCGGTGTTGAACAATTGGTGTTTAGTGGTCTATATCCCGTCTTTTTACCTGAGAATCTTTTTTAATGTTTTGTTTTGCCTTTTTGCCGAGGATTTTAGGGAAATCAATTGCTTTGATCTCACCTGTTCCGGGCCGTTTTACCCAAATATTTTCTTTTGTAAACTTTTCACCCTTTTTGACGTCTTTAATTACCACCACACACGCGTACGCAAAATCAATAACCGGCTGTTCCTCTTTGAGAATTGTTTTTTTGCCTCCGCGCGCCTCATGGATAGCGCGCGAGCCGATGATTAGTTCCTTCAATTCATTCGGTGTAATTGAGATTGCAATATCAGGGCCCGGCCATTTTTTGTCAGATGTAAAATGTTTTTCTAGAATAGACGCGCCGAATGCTGTTGCCCCAAAACAAGTATAATTGCCGAGCGAATGGTCACTTTGACCAACCACTGCATCAGGAAATGATTTTTGCAAATCAGTAATTCCACCCAGTCGTACTTTGTTATACGGTGTCGGGTACATAGAGGTACAATTTAAAAGAGCGTAAGAAGTTTTGTGTTTTCTGAAAACAGCGACTGCTTTTCTTACCGCGGGAATATCGTTCATTCCGGTACTTAAGATAACTGGTTTTCCGAATGAGGCAATGTGGTCAATTAATGGGTAATTATTGCATTCACCAGAACCAATTTTATACGCCTTAACATTCATCCTCTTAAGTCGCTCCGCGGCGGCACGCGAAAACGGAGTTGAAAGATATAGCATTCCTAATTTTTCTACATATTTTTTAAGCTCTCGCTCCTGTTTTTCGTTAAATGAACACCGGACCATAATATCCCAGATTGATTCCGTTGTGTGTGACGGAATCACTTTTTTTGCTTCAGGTGCCATTTCGTCTTCCACAACGTGTGATTGAAACTTCACGCACTCCGCGCCAGCTTTGTGAGCGTCGCGAACCATCCGTTTTGCCTTTGACATACTCCCCTCGTGATTAATGCCGATTTCTACAATGACAAAAGGTGGGTAATTTGCACCTATTTTCCTTTTTCCAACTTTTATTTCAGGTGTTTTCATACATTTTGCTTAATATTAATAATTTTTTGTAATTTTTTTACAATAAAAATGTCGGTGTTTTCCCGTGATTCATGTGTCACCCCACCGATGTGCGGAACGATGATGACATTTGAGTGGGTTTTTGCATATTCTACGAGCGGGTAATCCTTGAGTTGTACGCCAATCTCAAACTCATCCGCCAAGACATCAGTTGCATAACCGGCGAGTGTTTTACTCTCAAGTACATCAATAAGTACCTTCTCCTCAACAATCCTCCCGCGCGCAGTGTTCACTAAGTACGCACCATCTTTCATTTTTGAGAACGCGTCTTTGTCAAACATATTATCTGTTTCTTTGTTCAAGTGCGCATGAAGAGAAATAACATCACTTTTTTTGAGTAACTCATCAAAAGAAACTTTTTTCGCTCCTACGACTTCACTTTTCTCAGTGTACGGACTATAGAAAACAACATTCATTCCAAATGCTTTTCCATATTCCGCCATCCATGTCCCAAGACGACCCATACCGACGATACCGAGAGTTTTTCCATACAAGTTATGCCCACGGAATTTCTCCCGATTCCATTTATAATTTTTGACATCATCAAACGCCCCTGGAATGTGACGAACCAGTGCAATCATCAAGCCACAAGCAAGCTCCGCGGTACCAGTAATGGTTTTTAAAAATTCATCTTCACCCCACAAACTTACAACCTCTATTCTTTTCTTCTCTGCATATTCAACATCAATGTTTTCAAGTGTATTAGCGGGAACAACAATTTTTTTCAAATTTTTTGCCACGTCAATCACTTCCTTGTTTACCACTGGTTGTATTCCCACAACAACAATGTCATATTGATCGACAATTTCTAAAAATTTATCTTGAGTGACTTTTTCGTGATGAACATCTCCAAGCGTCTCCAATGTATTTTGCGCTGACTTCGCGAAATCATCTCCCATCGCATTTAAAATTTTAATTTTTTTATCTGCCATCTTCTTTTTTCTTTTTAAGACGCCATTCGGCTAATTCAAGATCTTCTTTTTTGTCTATGTCTATAAAACGGTCGCTTGGCATAATATATGGCAAAATCTTATCTCCAAAGAAGTTTCCTTTTTTCATTATAGTATTATATTTTATCAAAAAGATCGCGCCATTTTGCCAATACGTTTTTGGTATTTCTTGTCGCGGTCCGCTAAAAAACGTCTTTCCTTTCTTCTCTATAAGCGGTTTAAGATATCTTCCATCAATTGTCCACGACTTAAATGGATTTTGGAATGGTTCAATAACCGAGCGCAGTGAGTCCGCTTGAGGATCGTTTTGAAGCATAACTATTGCTTCGTCCACTTCCTCTGAAGTGCGAAATGGGCATGGCGGCTCAAGCCAGACAATTATTTCCGGTTTAATCCCATCCTTCTTTTCCAAAAACTCAAGTATATGCTTCAAGACTGGATCTGGAGGCGTATCGTCTTGCGCTAATTCAGCTGGACGAATAAACGGTACCTCCGCTCCATATTCCCGCGCGACATCTGCGATTTCTTCATCATCGGTCGTGACGAACACTACCTCAATGAGTTTACTTTTTTTTGCAGTCTCAATTGAATAAGCAATTAAGGGTTTTCCGCCAAGTGAAATTATATTTTTCCCTGGTAAACCTTTACTCCCGCCACGCGCAGGTATGATTGCTATTATTTTTGGCGATATTTTAGAATTAGGCATACAGTTCATTTTGTACTATTGTATAACATTTATATAAAGACATCTGTTACAGGATTTTCTCCTTGATAAAATCCCGCACATGATTAGTGTCATAACGTGGTATTAGATACGGATCATCGTCCAAGGAAACAGACCGCGGCTTAGTTGTTAGCGCAAACTGTATTTTTTGCTCTTTAAGTATATCGGCCACATTCTTATCGGGCGCACTTTGGGGATAAGCAAAAATAGATGTTGATGATTCAAGCAAATCGTCAAGAATTCTTTTTGCAGTTGCAACCTCTTCTTTTACTATCAAGCTATCTATTGTATCAAAGGCTTCATGGCTGTGACTGTGACTTCCGATTATATGACCTTTTTTGTGTAACTCTCTTATGTCCTTTGGAGACATAAAAAGCTCTTCTGAAAACTTTTTTTCATCAAGTTTAAGTTCTTGAAAAAGAAAGTCAAGGAACACATCACGAACAGTACGCGGAATAGTATTCATTGTCTCTTTAAGGTTTGCGGTTGGAATTTCATCATATATTTTCCGCGCTGTCGTTATGCGTTTTGTTTTACTAATAGAAAATTTTTTAACGTATTGCGGAAACGAGTTTTTTAAAAATGTATTAAAAATATCAACAAGCTTGTCCGTCTCTTCAAGCGAAAGTGCTATGTGCATCTTGTGTGTTGCTGGAAGAAATCCTTCAAAAGTTTTTGTGATAGGGAAAAATGTACCTATTGCTCCGTGTTTTTTAAGAATCGGAACTGCATTTTGGTAATTATCTCTTAATCCATCATCAAAAGTAAGGGCACACATTTTTTCTGGCAATTCTTTTTGCGCCGCATCAACCACCTCATCAACGGTTGTTATTTTAAAATCATTTTTTAGAAATGAAACCTGTCGTTCAAACTCGTTAATGGAACAAGGATGAAAAGCGTTACGGTCACTATACAGATCATCAATATAGTGGTATTTTACTATGACGTGTTTATCGTTTAATGAAAAAGGCATGATTTAGTTATTTCTTAGCCATAATTCGTATATTATGAGAAGGAGGTTCATCTATGATTCTCTAATCTGAAAATTCTTCCATTAACCCCCTCACACTATCTTTTGTAATTATGTGCAGGTGTTTCATATACCAATTATTCATTAAGTATCCCTTGTTGGCTGGTATAAAAAGGAATAAAGCTCTCATAATACGGAAGGGTATAAACCTGCAAATAAAACGCATTATTTTTGTCTTTTTCCATACTGGATGTTCATAATAAAAAAGAAAATACACTTGACCACCTTGCTTAAGCACTCTTAAAATTTCGCTCACTTCTTTTGCGACATTATCAGTATGGTGTAACACCCCAGAACAGATGACCGTATCAAAGATTTTATCATTAAACGGCAAAGAAGGAGCAGAGCCCTTATAAACTCGCGCACCAGTTCTTTTGTGCGCAAGTTCCGCAAGTTCTTCGTCAATCTCAATACCAACAACCTCCTTTGCGCCAAGTCTTTGGAGGGCCACAATACTTCGTCCGCCCCCGCAACCCACATCTAAACATTTTCCTCTTATTAATAATCCATACTTCTTAAATCTATCTTTTTGAAGATTTATTGAATGTTCAAATTGTTTTTTTATTATAATCTTTGAATAATGTGTAATATAATCCCATATTATTATAAGTTTATGACTTTAATTACGAAATAACTTAATCAATAAATTCACGAAACCATAATTCCAAATTAATACACTGCCATACAAAAAAAGAATTATCCCCTTCACCTTTAAAAAATAAATCGACTTTTTGCAATAGTGCGTCGTGATTCCAGTAGAGCCTTTTTTTAAAGGGAGAGGAGTTTAATATGTCATATACTGCTTTTTTGTGATATTTGCGCAACCACTCGCTTTGTGCGGCACTAAAAGCTTTCTTTTGGGTATTTTTCACGACACGAGGAATATATTCTTCCATCACATCACGAAGAAGTACCTTTTGGGATGTGTTACTTATTTTATACCGAGCTGGAAGAGAAAAGCAAAACTCAACCAATCTATAATCTAAATATGGAAGACGTAATTCCCTGCTTGCCGCCATGCTTATGTGGTCATTGAATCGCAGAGCACGAGGTAATTTTGTATGAACAATATCACGATATTGCGCATTTAATAAATGAGATTTGAATGGTTGTTCGTGCTTAATTTCTTTTTGATATTTTTTAACAAAATCCTTATTTAAAATCTCCACGTCTATAAGGGGCGACATGTCTTGACTCAACAACGACTGTGAGGTTACTTGTTTTAATGGAGCACCTGCTCTATCTTTTTCATATTCAGGCAAATAATATTTATAACCAGCAAGCAATTCATCAACTGCTTGTCCACTTAAGAGCACCTTGGCATTATTCTCATGAGCAAGTTGATATAAATGTGCCATAGCAACTGTTGGCAACCCCCCAAACGGCTGATCCTGGATTACGTTCATTGTGCTAGACTCACTCATGACATTTTCAGGATTTGGAATTACTGTGTGCCATTTTTCTTTTTGCCTCTTTGTAAGACGATTTTCAAGTAAACCACATTCATTGTATTCTTCACTTTGATAACACACCGAAAATGTGGGAATATCTTGACCTAAAATTTCTTTTGAAAAATATAGCAAACTTCCCGAATCAAGACCACTTGATAATGTTATACCAACAGACACATCGCTACGAAATCGAAGCATTATAGAATCACGAAATAATTCTTTAAATGTCTCACGAACTTCATCTTCCTTTAAAGAATCATCTTTGATAGAAACATTTTTCAGTGTCCAATATTGATTAAATTTAAGTTTGTCACCTCCAAAAATTAGATAATGTCCCGCTCTCAATTGTTTTATATCTTTAAAAAATGTTTCTTCGGTGTGATCATAAAAACCATTATACAAATAATCAAAAATAATATTTTCATTTGGCGTGCCTGGAATCCCAAGGGCGTGGAGTGCCTTGATCTCCGACGCAAAATAAAATGTATTATTTTTGAAAAAATAACATAATGGCTTTATGCCTAATCGGTCACGTGCGCAAAAAAGTTCTCTTTTTTCCCTGTCCCAAATAGCAAACGCAAACATACCATTGAATTTTTGAAGGCTTTTTTCTCCCCAGACAATATATGCTGCAAGAAGTACTTCTGTGTCAGTTTTAGTTTTAAAATCATATTTTCCTTTTAGCTCTT
>Ga0187833_10003240_pt1 | contig 16655 bp, 14 predicted proteins | sample ETNtaG_37_FD_167968 | JGI IMG/M metagenome (GOLD analysis project Ga0187833, IMG submission 167968) | Marine microbial and viral communities from oxygen minimum zone, Eastern Pacific Ocean - ETNP2014_SV_400_PacBio MetaG (Illumina Assembly) | ecosystem: Environmental > Aquatic > Marine > Hypoxic...
GGGTGAAATTGTGGAAAAAGGAACAATTAAGGAGTTAATTGATCTCGACGGGCAGTTTGCGAGAATGTGGAACTCACAATCATCTAAGATTGAGCATGGAACAAACTCCCATGGCATTAAATAGCCACCAGAACAAAGTTCCACGGCCCAGAAACATTCTCACTTAGGTCAATAACCATAGTATTTTATATGTGCGGGATCAATGGAATATGGAATCTAGATCGGACACCTGTCGATCCCGGAGAATTAGATCGTTTTACTGATTCTTTATCCCATAGGGGCCCTGACGGAAGGGGCATTTTCCTAGATCAAGTGCACTCCATCGGATTGGGCCATCGTCGGTTAGCCATCCTCGATCTGAGTGAAGCGGGTAGGCAGCCAATGTCTTACGCAGATGGGCGTTTCACCATTGTGTTTAATGGAGAAATCTACAACTTTATTGAAATTCGCCAAAAGTTGGAGAAGCGGGGATTCAGATTCAAGAGTGATTCGGATACGGAAGTAATCCTTGCCGCATACACCCAGTGGGGTCAAAAATGTCAATTCGAATTTAATGGCATGTGGGCGTTTGCCATATGGGATTCAAAGGAGCAAACTCTTTTTTTATCTCGCGATCGCTTTGGTGTGAAGCCATTATTTTTTTTGGCGAGTGAGCGTCGATTGATATTTGCGTCAGAACTGAAAGCATTCATGGCTTTGAGTAATCAACATCGCCCCGAATTTGATGACGGAATGATTGCATTGATGGGCAATCATGAGATGAATCAAAAAACGATCCTCAAGGGCGTGCGCAATTTGCCAGGTGGTCACTCCTTAGTGGTAACAAGGGATACAGCGCCACGTATCTACCGATGGTGGGAGACGTACGAGCACCTAGATCCAGTGCCACGGACTTTTGAGGAGCAAGTTGAGGCGTATCACGAACTTTTTTTGGACGCTTGTAAGATTCGCATGAGAAGTGATGTACCAATAGCCACAGCGCTTAGTGGAGGTCTTGATTCGAGCGCGATACTCTGCGCGATGGCAGAAACTGATACTTTAATGACAGTCGGTGAGAGGCAATCACGGGATTGGCAGAATGCCTTTGTGTTGGATTATACGGATACAAGCCATAGCGAACGCCACTATGCAGAAGAAGTAGTGAGGGCGACTGGCGTAAATTCGACATATGAGTCGATCTCGAGAAATCACAACTTTGATAAAGAACTTGTAGGAGCCATATTCAGCCTTGAGGCTATTCAAAAAAATGATGCGCATCTTGGTCCATGGCTGATATACCAAGCAATGAGAAGAGCGGGAATTACGGTTTCATTAGATGGGCATGGTGGCGATGAAGGCCTGGCCGGCTATCACCACTACCCAAGGATTGGACTCCAGTCGGCGATCTGGCCATGGAAAAGAAGGCGATGGGACGATCTGGTCGATATTGCCTCGGGCATGTACAGTGCTGAGGTGGAAGTTGGGCACAATATGTATACCATTTCCCGCGGTGCTGTCGGAAAAGACAGAATAAGCCGGGTTATGGGTCGTAAAGCAATACTAGGGATGGTGAAAAAGTCACCAATGCTGTTTGAGTTCTTGCGAAACACCGTAGCGGCTCGGATAACAGGAGGCAAACCGTTCGGCCAGTCGTCTCGAGACTGGATCAAGATCAGAAAGAGTGATCCTGAAGTAGTGCGGGAGTCAGACTGGAGGAATCATATTAGGGGCGATGTGAACCGAGCGCTGTATTTTGATTTGCACTATGGAACTCTCCCCACGATCTTGAGGAATTTCGATCGAGATTCCATGGCGCACGGAGTGGAGGTCCGAGCACCGTTCTTGGATTGGAGATTAGTCGCTTTCTCTATGGCGCTACCAGAGGACTCAAAATTGGGCCAAGGCTATACCAAGAGAATATTGCGTGAAGCTATGAAATCAACATTACCAGATAGCATTAGGTTGCGAAAAAGTAAGATGGGCTTTTCAAGTCCCCTAACAGAATGGTACCAGGCAGGCCTAAAACAGTTTGTCAAAGACAGCTTGAATAGTCAGGAATTCTTGGAGTCCAACATCTGGGATGGGAGGAGTATTAGAGACTACACCGAGCGTTGTTATCGCGATAACCGGTGTGCTGATGCAACGGCCAGTTGGCCCTACATTCAAGCTTCAATTTTGGTAAAGGAGTTCAGGGCACGTAGCTCGCAAACGTGAAAGTAACGTCAAGAAATAGAGCATTGTTCCATCAGTCAAAAGGGAAGGAGCACCTGCTCAATTAAGTTATTGTCACGTGGCGCAAGAGATCTAGTCCGCAATTTGCTGGATGAGAATCAAAATCGGACATGAACCCTCTTATTCCTGCTGAGTAATGTTGCACTACCCTAACCTCTTAACCAATACCCCGATTTTATATTTATTTATCTCATCTGATCCACATCAGCACCTTATATGAATTCCCGGGTGTATATATCTGACGACCTACTTCTGGAAGATTGCCTATTCGCCGCTATTTCGAACTCCCCATGAAAACCGGCACTGCCAGATATGCAAAGTACTATGAGATCGCCGCCTATGGCGAGAGCGCAGTACGTTGGGGCTATAACCACTGGTGGAGTAAAACCTTTTTATTAGGCTTTAGTACCGATACCTTTAAGAATCTGGGTAGAACCACCGAAGCTGACGTCATATCAGGTTGGGGTGTGGCGAGCGCTATTCACGATGTCATCAATGCAAAGACGAAGGTTCGCTCAGATAACACCGCACCGACATGCTTGAGCCCCAGTCAAGTTACTCAGCATAGATCAGACGCTCCTAGCAGTTGCCATGGTGTCTTGAGTGAAAAATGCGTCTTACGACGCTTTCTCAATGGCTTGGGTTTATCAGCCGAGTCAGATAGTACAAGTAACGCCGAAGAGGCCGGTCGGCCGGATTGGATGAGTCACGATTCTAAAGGCATTGTGAAGTTAGTCACTAGTGGCGTCCAAGCATTTTTGAAAAGGGCACCTGATCCAAAGCACGCATGTGCGTCCACGGGAGAGCGCACATGATCTGCCCATTGGTCCTGATTCCAACTTACAACGAACGAGACAACCTGATCCCTTTTGTCGATGCAGTTCGGTCTGCCCTGCCCGAAGCTGATATTCTGGTAATTGATGACAACTCCCCGGATGGCACCGGAACACTTGCGGCGGAAAAGGCCGCCAAAGACGCCCGGGTACATGCTCTGCACAGGCCCACAAAAGAAGGGCTGGGGCGTGCTTATCTGGCGGGATTTGCCTGGGCCCTGGCGCGTGATTACAGCCACGTTTTTGAGATAGACGCTGATTTCAGTCATAACCCGAAAGACCTGGCCCGCCTGCTCAAAGCCACCGAGACCGCCGATATCGCACTGGGTTGTCGCTGGATAACTTATGGCGGTGTTTCAGGCTGGCCGCTGGCGCGCGTGGCGCTATCCCGTCTGGGCAATCTTTACGCCAGGATGATCCTGGGTGTGCGCTACCGCGATCTGACCGGAGGCTTTAAATGCTTTACCCGCAGGGCCCTTGAGACACTCGGCCTTGAGAAAGTCAACTCCGTGGGATATGGCTTTCAGATTGAAACCACCTGGCGGGCGTTACAGGCAGGTCTTTGTGTCACTGAAGTCCCTATTCATTTCGTTGACCGCACCCGCGGCATCTCCAAGATGTCGGGGCAGACCTTTGGCGAGGCGCTGATTCTGGTGTGGCGCTTACGTTTTGGGGCGTGATTGTGAATAGATTATTTCGTATGAGGTCTTGGCGTTTCTTTTCCAACTTCCCATCGCTTGTCGAGACGTACTTTTTTTTCAGCTTAATAGTTGTTTGTGCGATATCGATTTTTCAAGTGTTCAGTATGACTCTGGCTAATCCAAATCATATTGCTTTTCCTTACGCATTTTCAGAGTGGCTTATTAATTACTCAGGTGGGTTCGTTAGACGCGGATTGGTGGGTACACTGCTATTAGCGCTCGACCCGCAACACATAACAAAGTTAACTAACTACCTGGTGTTTTCGACCTATTGTGTTTGTCTACTGCTGTTCTTGGTTTTGACATGGATGGGATTCAAATCCTATTTACTTTCGTTTCTGGTGGTAGTCTCGCCAACTATGGTGATTCAGATGGCGATCCACGGTAGCCCCTATGACATCGTTGCCAGAAAAGAGATGCTGTTCTTCTGCTTCGTGCTCTATATCGCTATCCGAACCATATCAAGTATTAATTTGGCAGTTCACAGTAGAGTTAAGAACAGTATCTCGTATCGGTGGGGTGGACGAGGCGGTGTTCTCGCGATAGAAGTATTCACGTTATCAGCCCTTGGGATGTTGATCCACGAGGGGTTTTTGTTTTTCTCAGCTCCAGTGTTATCAGTTTTGCTTTGGATCAATTTGTGGGTGCTTCATCACAGGCAGCGTAATTGGATCATGATTTTGTACTTCTTTGCCCTTGCAGCGCTGACCGCATTGGTGGTGTTCTATCATGGGTCAGAGGATGTCGTGCAGCAGATTATGCTCTCACTGCCAGGGAGCCTGAAGGCCGAAAAGTTTTTTGAGGGCGATGCAATTGCGTATTTGGCTTGGTCTGCGAAAACTCAAGTCAGTTCTGTTGTAGTAAACCTCTCTACAGATGTAACGTATTGGGTCGTTAAATTTATACCAGTCTTTCTCCTTTATTTTTCTTACTTTCTTGGATTTGGCTTGCTCGTAGAAGGTTATAGAGTCAACCTAAAACTAACCATGCGTTTCCTATGCGTGGTCGGCATCAGTGTCGGCTTTGTCGGTATCTCTACTGCGCCAATGTTCATAATTGGTGGTGACTGGTTAAGGTGGTTAACTTCATTTGGTGTCCATGCATGGATTCTGATTGCGGTACTAACCGTTTTTTGGCGGGCCCCAATTTATTCACGGGATTTGGGAGGCGATTCAGAGAATGAATATACAAGGGGCCAGAAGAACAACGGGGTGTTCTCGCGATGGGGCGCCGGTGGGGTAATAGTGGCCAGTATGATCTGGATTGCAGTAGTTCCGTATTTTGGTTTTTGTTGTGACAGGTTGCCCATGCGAGGATGGAGTTTGTATAAGGACGTCTTTTACCGCGTTGGGAATATGGTGCAGGCCATCCTGCCCATGCTGATCTAGTCTCTAATTGGACGAACAACTCCCTCTGTAGGAGGGTAAACCCCCTTGGATGTTTGGAATATTAGGTTACAGTCAATTGTGATCTGGTCGAAAAAGCAGACTCGAGGGTACTCAGAAGAGGGCGAGGTGAATAAGTAGTTCGTGCATGGACTAAGAATCGAGGACTGAGTACGATCGATCCTTATTGACCCTATCCTAGACGCAAGATAGTGAGAGCATGCGTGGGCGCCCAACTAGAGGGGGGGAAAGGTGTAAAATCGCACGCGCACAGGGACATGTTAATTGCTGTTTGATCTAAATAGGCCAGTTTCTCACGTGGGTAATTATTCAATTGTTCGACTTCAGGGTATCGGTTATCAAGAAGCTATCGAGGCGACTTATAGCGAGGCACCTCTACTGGCAGATAAGCCGTATCCCCAGCAGTTAGAGACCATTCTCTCCAAGAAGCTAAGCCATGCGGGTGGATTTGTTAAGGCAATGGCAAGTCTTGGCAATGAGGCTACAGAGATATTGTACGATTGTGAGCCACTCCAATTGGCGTGGGCGCGAGAACGGGGTATACCCACCCATGGGAAAAACTGGCAAACCAATATTCTTCTTGAGCAATTAAGAGAGATCAGTCCGGATGTAGTCTTATTTCAAGATATTTTTTCGATGCCGGCAGCAATGCGGGCAAGGATCAAAGATTTAGTGCCGGGAATCCGACTGACCATCATTGCCAAGGGTTATCCGGGAGAGACGAGAGACCTAAGTGATTCCGATCTTCTTTTTGTGAGTTCACCGGTGTTGCTAGATCGGTATGCTCAGCTAAATCCGTTTCTGGTGTATCACGCATTCGACGATGATATCTTGACCACATTAGATGATATCGATTTCGGGCCGATGGCAACTCGGTATCAATTTTCTTTCTTGGGTAATTGCAGGGCGCCAGAGAGGCGATACTGGATGTTAAAGAAGTTATTGGAGGAGACTGAGCTTCAGATCTGGGGGGTGGAAGAAAATGTAAAATATTCCCGCTGGGGTATACCCAAGAACCAAAAGCAGCTCAAAAAAATTGCGCGAGATGGATTGAAGTATTTGCTTTCCAGGTTGGGTAGTTATTCCCTACACGCCCTAGAAAAATTCCCAATATCCCGAAAGATACACAATCTTATTGATGAAATTAACGGCGAGGGACAAAAAGTGGATGATCGGAGTTCGTTAACTGGATTGGATACCGAAGGGGTGGCAAAAAAAACTCTTCGACAAACATATCCGGAGAGATTTCATGATCCGATTTTTGGAATTCAGTATTATCATAGAGTAAGTAATTCCGATGTGGTTTTCAATTTGCATTCAGATGCTGCTGGAATGACTGTAGACAATATGAAGATGTTTGAGATAACTGGTGTTGGGTCTTGTTTGCTGACAAACATGGGTAGTAATTTGGGAGATCTGTTCGAATTGGATAAAGAGGTTGTCACGTATGAAACAGTTGGTGAGGCGCTTGAGAAGTATCAATATTTGAAGGAAAACCCAAGTACTCGCGTGGAGATTGCACGTGCAGGCCAGATTAGGACTTTGAGAGATCACACCGTCAGCGCTAGGTGTGAGCAAATGAATGAAATTATCCAAGAAAGATTATGAGCGCACGAGCCGTAACCAAAAGTAATCGTACCCTGGCAACAGGACTTCCCAGAGCCATCTCATGATGTCTCTTGTTACAGGTGGTGCAGGTTTTATCGGCAGCCATCTTGTCGATGCCTTGCTTGAAGTAGGGCATGAGGTAATCGTATTAGATAACTTCAGTACTGGTCGCAGGCAGAATCTAGAGCATGTCAACGGACCTCTTGAAATAATTGAATGTGATATTGGGGTCAAGGGAGATTGGTTAGAGCAGTTTGAAAGGGTGGACTGGGTTTTTCATCTTGCGGCACTTGCGGATATTGTGCCTTCGATAGTGGCGCCAGAGAATTATTTTCGTTCAAACGTAGTGGGGACGATGAATGTCCTCGAAGCTAGCAGAAGAGCTGAAGCAAAAAGATTTATTTATGTTGCATCTTCATCTTCTTATGGCATTCCCGATACTTTCCCAACTCCAGAAGACAGTCCCATTGATCCCCAATATCCCTATGCCCTTACGAAGCATATGGGGGAGGAGTTGGTCCGGCATTGGGTTCAGGTCTATGGCCTCCCGGCCTTGTCATTGAGGTTCTTTAATGTCTACGGGCCGAGGTCTCGAACGTCGGGGACTTATGGGGCGGTTTTTGGGGTGTTTCTAGCACAGAAGCTGGCGGGTAAGCCGTTCACGGTTGTGGGCGATGGCGAGCAGACCAGAGATTTTACATTTGTTACAGATGTAGTTGACGCCTTGATAAAGGCGGCAAGTAGTAGTAATGTTGGCGGCGTTTTTAATGTAGGAAGCGGCGCCACAGTTTCAGTAAATACCCTCGTTAATTTGCTCGGGGGTGACGTGACTTATATCCCCAAGCGCCCTGGCGAGCCCGAGTGTACATTCGCAGATATATCAAGGATCAAAAAGGAGCTAGGATGGGCGCCCCAAGTTTCTATAGAACAAGGTGTAAAAAAATTGTTGGAGCAGATTGCGTATTGGGAGCTTGCCCCGGTATGGACACCTGAAACCATCAGTGAGGCAACGAAAGACTGGTTTCGCTATCTAGGCAAGAAAAGCGATACGTGAGCGGAACTACCAGAGCATTATTACTGGCTGCGGGATTGGGTACTCGACTAAGACCCTTAACGAATGCGTGGCCTAAGTGCTTAATGCCCGTTCACGGTAGGCCCTTGTTAGAACACTGGTTGTGCCAGTTGAAAAAACACGGGATTGGGGAGGTTTTGATTAACACCCATCACCACGCCGACATTGTTATACGATTCCTTGATCGAGATAGATTTAGATCATGGGTTTCATGTGATTATGAGCCACAGCTTTTGGGTACAGCAGGAACCTTAAGACGACATGCAGGAAATTACCTTGAAGGTAGTTTGTTGGTAGCCCATGCCGATAACTGGTGCCAGTGTGATCTCTCGGCGTTCCTTGAATCTCATCAGCGAAAAGTTCCAAGTGGTGTAGTAATGAGTATGATGACTTTTCGAACAGATTCGCCAAGCGACTGTGGGATCGTCACCACTGATAAAAGGAGTACGGTAACTGGCTTTTATGAGAAAGTAGGTAACCCACCAGGAAATCTTGCAAATGGTGCCGTTTATATTCTTGAACCCGAGGTGTTAGATTGGTTGTTACACCATCCAGAATGCTCAGATCTAAGTACACAAGTTATCCCCGAATTTCTTGGACGAATCACCGCATGGGAAAACACGGGAGTGCATAGAGATATCGGCACGCTCTCCTCATTGCTGGAAGCGCAGATCGATAAGGATCCCGGTTCCTGCTGGGATTCAATTGATGAGTGGGAAAGGCAATTTCAAGATAATTCGATTCACCAGGAGCTAAAGAGATGATTCCGCGTGAAGACTGACTCAAAGGTTCTTGATTGGTCAAGAGATCTTGAAAGAGCGCTGATAGCTGATTGGAGTGATGTGGTTCTATGTTATGGACACTTCGATGCCATTCATCCGGGCCACCTTAGGTATTTCCAATTTGCCCGTGAGCACGGAGCACGTTTAGTCGTTGCGGTAGAGGGTGACGATCAGCAAGCGATTAAAGGAAGCGGTAGAAGTCGATTTCCTGCTTCAGAGAGGGCGCGAGCGGTGGCCGCATTATACCTGGTCGATTATGTTGTTGTTGTAACCCCAGATGTATTGATTGAATTGATCGAAGCGACTAATTTTACCGCTCTTGTTCTCGGACGGGAATTTGAAGATGAAGAAGGCGGCCAGCTCTTAGAAGTAATTAACTTCGCCCGCCAGAAAGGAATCAGTGTGCTCTTTACTGCAGGTGAGGCGCACTATGCCACGGTTGCATTTTTTGACAAACCTCAGCGGGAACTTGAAGTTACCCGATGGCGGGAATTTCAGGCTGTACTAAGGACCCGAGGCATACAACTACCTCTACTTATGAGCCGGTTGGTAAAGTCGGATCGTCGCAAGATTTTGGTAGTCGGAGATACCATCGTTGATAGGTATGTTGCATGTGACCCAGTTGGGTTAAGTAGCGAGTCACCAACGATAGTTGTGAAGGAACTTCAGTCAAGAGATTTTGTTGGGGGCGCAGCAATTGTTGCCGCACACATAGCTTCCCTTGGGACTAAGTGTGATCTGATATCTGTAGTAGGAGAAGATGTAAGAGCAGAGTTCCTTAGAGAGCAAATGAGTCTCAATAACGTCACAGCACATTTATTGTCAGATGATAGTCGGCCTACGACCTTCAAGATCCGATACATGATTGAGAATCAAAAATTGTTTAGGGTGAGTAGTTTGAAAGATCATCGATTAGCAAAAGATATCGAAAGCAATGTTATTGATCGGATAAAAGGAAGTACTGGCGAGTTGTCCGCTATTGTCGTGTCTGACTTTGTATATGGGGTAATAACCCCTCGGATCCTCTCCGCAATCACAGAAATAAGTAAGGAATTCCGGATCCCCCTTTTCGGAGATTTACAGTGTAGTAGTCAAATTGGGAACGTGGGCAAGTTTAAAGAGTTCGATTTGTTATTTCCCACTGAGCGAGAGGCCCGGGTTGCCTTAAATAATCAGGATGCGGGGGTCGAGGAAATTGCGAAAACGCTGATGAAGGATACGCATGTGCCAAGATTGATTATGAAACTAGGCGGTGACGGGCTTATTACGTACGACTCAACATCGGGCGGCGAATCTTTGGATCGACAACATTTTCCGGCATTAAGTGTAAATCCGATTGATGTAGCTGGTGCTGGCGACGCGTTATTGGCAACTATTGCTGTGGGGATAAGCAAAGGCTTATCGCTTACGGAGGCGACTGCGGTTGGTTGTTGTGGTGCTGCACTCGCAGTGGAAACCGTAGGCAATATACCAGTGCGTTTGGAGAATGTTGTTGAGTTCTCTCAATTGCGAGGTAATCCGTGAAATTGAGAATAGAGTATTGGTTCGAAGAGCCTGGCCGCATTTCGCCTTGTTGGCGTTTGAAACTTGATTTCAGGTCAACTACGTCAATTACAATGCCCGGAATATCTTCAAGTTGGGTGAGCTTTTGGGGGCTGTCGCCATCGTTGCAGGCCTGAATGCCACCGTAGGCGAAATACGAGAGAATCATCTCTGATTCTTAAAAAATGTGGTCGGGGGATTATCTTGTGGAAGGCAATTGTGAGGGTGAAAGCAGCCGGGTACTGGACGCATTGAGAGATTTGGCGCGACGAATACCACGGCTGAGTAGATATCATGTTGAGAGTTAGGAGGCGGTAGAGGTGGGGGGCACACTTTTAAATTTGGTAAGCGAGCTTCATCAGTCGACACCGAGGCGTTATCTGGAGCGTATGAATGACGACAAGGTTCATTGTATGGAAAGAGCGCGCGAGTACTCGATTGACTATTGGGACGGAGAAAGACGCTTTGGATATGGAGGCTATAGGTATATTCCTGGCCGTTGGCGCCCGGTCGCCGAGAGCCTAGTTGCCAGATATAACCTGACCAATGACTCCAGTATCTTGGATGTTGGGTGTGGTAAAGCGTTCCTCTTGGCTGAATTGAAGTTGTTGTTGCCAAAGCTGCGGATCGCCGGTTTTGATATCTCCAGTCATGGTATTAGTGAAGCTCGTGAAGCGGTTCGCGAACAACTATTCCTGCATCGGGCCGAAGATCCGTACCCCTACAAAGACAATAGTTTTGATTTAGTCATCTCTTTGGCATGCCTTCACAACCTACCTTTGCCGCAACTTAGCTCAGCGTTAAAAGAGATCCGAAGAGTGGGTAGAGAACGATACATAATGGTCGAGAGTTATCGCAACAATGAGGAGTTATTCAATCTTCAGTGCTGGGCTCTTACGGCAGAAACATTTCTTACTCCAGACGAGTGGATTTGGTTTTTTGATCAAATGGGGTATTGCGGTGATTATGAATTCATCTTTTTCAATTGATCCCATGGTTGCTGCCCGTAACCTCAGGTGCTGCCTACTGTTTTCCTCTGATCTTTGAGCAACATCAGTGAGCGATCTGCACCTGAGCAGTACCGATGACGTTACCGGGGAAGGAAAGGCTGCCTGGAGTAGTCGGCAAGTGAACTAAAAATTAAGGAATCATCTTGATGGCGCGCCAACACATAAGCTGGTGGAATATCGAAATTGGTGAAGCAGAGCAGGCAGCTGTTAGGGAGGCTATTGAGTCAAAAAATATCAGCCAGGGCCCTGTTACACGAAGCTTTGAAAAAAGAGTGTCAGAGTATTTGGGAGTGCAACACGTAATTGCAGTCTCAAATGGGAGTGCGGCAATATTGTCGTCCCTAATTGCAAATGGCATCGGAGTGGGGGATGAAGTCTTACTCCCGGATCGTACATGGATTGCAACCGCTCATGCTGTGCATTTGCTCGGTGCGCGGTGCGTCTTTGTAGATGTTGAGCGTGAAAGGCCAGTTATCGATGTCGAGCTTTTGAAGAAGTGCATCACTAGTAAGAGTAAAGCGATTATCGCCGTACACCTAAATGGGCGTAGCGCGAATATGGCAACAATTAACAATATAGGGCAAGAACGAGGACTAGTGGTGATTGAAGATGCGGCTCAGGCGTTGGGATCGAGAAATTCGACAGGTTTTCTTGGTACTCAGTCAGAAATAGGCTGCTTTTCATTATCGATGGCTAAGATCGTAGCATCTGGTCAGGGTGGGCTTGTAGTTACGAATAGCGACGCGCTTAATCTTAGGCTGAGGAATATCCGCACACATGGTGTCGAGAATGTAAAGGATGTAACGACATGGGGGGCTATGGGGTTTAATTTCCGGTTGACTGATATTCAAGCGGCAATTGCGAGTGTTCAGTTGAGTAAAATTGAAAAAAAAATTAAACGTTGTAAAGAGATTTACAAAATGTACCGCGAGGGCCTCACAGGATTAGAGGGGTTGCAGTTGATTCCTGTTGATATTGAAAGTGGGGAGGTGCCAATTTATAACGAGTGGCGATGCGATCGCAGAGATACTCTTTCCCAGTATCTGGAACAAAACGGGGTCGAAACGCGTCCTTTCTATCCAAGTATGCACCAGGCGCGTTACTTTCCCGATCAGAGTGGGTTGTTTCCCAACTCTACGCGATTCAGTAAGGAAGGCTTATACTTGCCGAGCGGCCCTGATCAATCATTGAGTAGCGTGGAGCAGGTGGTAAGGCTAATTCAAGATGGAGCAGCGCAAGCAAAGTGGTAATAGCCCTTTTATTGAAGTTAAGCCAGGCCGCGTAGATCGCGGACTCCAATCCAACCGCTCAATATGGAAACTATTCGTCCTTTCGTCGATTTTTATCGTCAACTCGGTAACGAAGTGGTGTCCCGAGATTACGGTGACCCACAATCAATGGAAGCCTCAAGGCAGTTTCTGTTTCTTACTCTCGGTGTGCCACCCAGTCTACTAAAAGGTAAAGCGATATTGGAATTTGGTCCAGGAGCGGGCCATTACGCTAGATTTTGTGCGCAAGCAGGCCCAAGCTTATACACCTTGGTTGAAGGTGTAGCCCATATTCTTGAGGCCGCAAAAGCCAACTTAATCCAACACCATGACCAAGTAGGACATTTTGAATTCATTAATTCACTCTTTGAAGAATTTAATACTGTACAAAAGTATGACCTGGTGGTTGCTGAGGCATGCATACCTCACCAGAAAGATCCGTCTAGTTTATTGAGACACATGTCGGACTTTGTTATACCAGGTGGAGTGATTATTCTCACCACAATCTCCGGAACGTCTTATTTATCTGAAATAGTTCGTCGACTCGCCCGGGACATAATTCTAGATCCGGCAGAGCCGGCCGAAACGCAGCTTGCGGCACTCACGCCAAGATTTAAGGGACATCTAGAAGCATTGCCTGGTATTGGGCGCTCGGTTGAGGATTGGGTTCTGGACAGTATTATCCAACCGCTTAATTTGACTAAATTGTTTAGCATCCCAGATGCTATCAATGCTGTTGGGGATCGGTTCGTAGCGTATGGATCTTCGCCCCGGTTCGCTCAAGACTGGGCGTGGCATAGAACGGTTTCTAGCCCCCGGACCCACATTAATCAGAAATTCATCGCAAGTTATCTCAAAAAGAACTTGAACCTGCTTGACTGTAATTCTGAAGAAGTCGCTCATGATCAAAAGCTTGGCGAGGAAATAGAGAAGGCCTGCAACAGGCTGTGGACCTCTATGTGCATGCTCGAAACAAAAAACACCACCTCTTGGGCAGAAGTTGACATATGCCTTGAGGAGATTGCCTACTTAATTCCTAGTAGTTACGGCAAAACTAAGATTGCACTTCGAGAGGCAATTGACTGGATTAAGGACGGAGCCCCACTCGGCGTTACGCTTAGGCATTTTCCTGGTTGGTGGGGAAGGGGGCAGCAGCATATGAGCTTCGTCAAACAGACCTCAGATTTGCTGTAGTTGATTCTGTGTTATGTGGAAGCGATATTTCCCGCTGAGTTGAGGTTTTGGGGTGGAGCAGTTAATGCGGGCAAAACGTGCCTGAACAGGGCTGAATCTGATAAAAGGTGTTGAGGGAGCATAATGAGTGAGAAACATGAACCGACGTCAAAAGCAATTTGCGCTTGCCGGTCCTGTGGGGGTTCGGATCTCGTTGAAGTCCTTGATTTAGGGCGCACACCGATAGGTGATGCCTATGTTAAGACCCAGCAACAACCCCAGGAGCAGGAGACTTTTCCTTTGCGTGTTGTGGTGTGTACCAATTGTTCTTGTGCTCAGATAACCGAGGTAATTGACCCCTGGCTTTTATATGGGGCGTTTACATACAAGACGAGTATTTCGCCAGGACTGACAGATCATTTTGAAAACTATGCTGAGGCACTACACCGCTATCTTCAAGACAAGGCAAATTCTTTTGTAGTTGATATTGGAAGCAATGATGGCACGTTATTATCGTGTTTTATGAAGAGAAACTGCAGAGTGCTCGGGGTGGAGCCAGCTTCGGAAATAGCGAATGACGCATCGTCACGCGGGATAAACACAATAAATGGTTTTTTCTCTAGTGACATTGCGGATCAGATAGTAGCCAAGTACGGATACGCAGATCTAGTCACATCAAATAACACGATGGCCAATATCGATTCACTGGATCAATTTCTTGAACACGTGAGCACGATCCTCAATGATAATGGGGTGTTTTGCTTTGAAACCGGTTACTGGCCTGCCATTGTTGACAATCTTCTGTTTGACACGATTTACCATGAGCATCTAACTTATTTCACTTTAAGGTCTTTAGATGCGGCTCTCAAATCACAGGGGCTCAGACTTATCGATGCCGAAAAAATTCCGACCAAAGGCGGCTCGATAAGGGCTATTGCGGCGAAACAGGAATCCAAACACGAAGCATCGCGAAATGTCCATGACATATTAGCCGAGGAGATCTGGAGAGGGTTAGACAATCCAGATAGTTATCTACCATTCGCCAAGAGAGTTTTTTCGATAAAGAAAGAATTTAAGGAAACCCTAAGAAAACTTCATTCTCAAAAGAAAAGAGTATGTGGGTATGGAGCATCGGTCGGGGTTACAACGCTTATATATTTCTTTGAGGTTGCAAATCACTTAGAATTCTTGGTTGATGACAATTTGGCTAAGGTGGGGTTACGCAGCCCTGGGGTTTATCTTCCCGTGTACGGAACAGAATACCTGTATCAGGCGAAGCCTGATTACGCGGCCATATTTGCATGGCGGTACCACCGTCAAATACGAGACCGGCATAACGAGTTCCGAAATCAAGGGGGCAAGTTTATCGAATTTCTTCCAGAGTTCAGAGTTCAGTAGGAATCTATTGATGCACCTGAAGCGTTTGGCACACGTTTGCATGCCAGTAATTGATCTTGAAAAAATTCGCGTTTTCTACTGCGATATTCTTAAGTGCCGTGTAATCCATGAGTTTGTTAATAAGGATCATCAGACATACGGTTTGTTTCTTTATATCAATAATGACTCGTTTCTGGAGTTTTTTCGCTCTTCAGACGAGAGTAGTTCGCAGGCGAATCCAAATCAGCACATTTGCTTCGAAGTTGGAGATATTCAGGAATGGGTTGCTTGGCTGGAATCCAACGGCTACAAGCCCAATGTGCGCCGTGGCCGAACAGATCGTGTTCTCCAGTTTGAGATAACTGACCCAGAAAGCAACATACTGGAATTTCATCAGTACGACACGGAAGCTGTTCAATTCCAGTATTTGGGATTGGATTTAGAGCGCGACGAGGGGAAATAGGTTACCATCTTCCGTGAAAGAATTAGGCGCTAACAGGAAGAAACCCCAAAGCTTATCGGATAGTGCGAGCCCACCATGGGTAGTGCATCGCGATGTGCCAACTTCCTAAGCCAGGTTCGGACACCACCTCGGACCGATACCACCTAAACTCAGGCGGTATCCATTAATCAATAAAGGGCCCCAGTGGAATGGGTTTTGAAGGATGTCACAAGGTGAAAAATAGTGAAAACCTTTGCTAAATACAAAGTGCTGATCGTGATTGGTCTCGCGATATATTTGTTGGCGCCATTTCTGGTGATGAGGCGAATTGCGGAACAGGACCTATTTGTTGTTTTTCTCATCGCCTGGCTCGTTCCTTTAGCTTGGGTTGGTGCGGGCACATGGGTTTACCTTCAGCATCTCAAAAAGAAGCAACAGGAAAAACTTATCCGGTTGCCGATTAAGTTTCTGAAGCAGAAGCACTTTTCCCACCAAACAACTCCTAACAACGCTCTTGTAACGGGAGCAGAAATAGGTGTTCATAATGGACGCCATGCTTCTCAAATCCTATCCCTGCTTAATGTCAAGAAACTTTATTTGGTAGACCCATGGGCGAGTTATACCGACCATGGAATTAAAGGATTTCCCGATGACGAACAAGAGGCGATTTATCAAGAGGTCGAAAGGAAATTCTCTGGTATGCCTAACGTGGAAATCATTAGAAAGATGTCTGCAGAGGCGGTGGCAGAAATTGAGGATCTTAGTCTCGATTTTGTCTATATCGATGGAAATCACGAGTATGAGTATGTGCTTGAAGACCTTAGGATATGGTATCCAAAAGTAAAGTCTGATGGCGTTTTGGGGGGGGATGACTTTGGTCATCCTTCTTCGGTTGGTTTAATCAGGGCAGTAACCGAGTTCGCGTATGAAAAAAAGTTACTGGTGTTCTCAGAAAGAAATCAGTTTTTCATGGTGAAAGTCTAACCGGTACGCGTAGTTTAAGTACGACCGGTCAGCCAGGACAGGGTCGGTCGCTAACAAGAATGCCGATTGAGAACTCGTTAAAGAGTTTCAACAAGTTACCCCTCGTGCCGGCTCGATTAATAGATGCTTGGCGAAGCATGTTAAGCCGGAGAATCAAGTCGAAAAGTTTGGCGTGCGGGATTTAACTGATTTCGAAAAGAGCATTTTTGTAAACGAGAGCGGGATTCATATCAACATTCCCTGCGC
>Ga0187833_10003241_pt1 | contig 16643 bp, 15 predicted proteins | sample ETNtaG_37_FD_167968 | JGI IMG/M metagenome (GOLD analysis project Ga0187833, IMG submission 167968) | Marine microbial and viral communities from oxygen minimum zone, Eastern Pacific Ocean - ETNP2014_SV_400_PacBio MetaG (Illumina Assembly) | ecosystem: Environmental > Aquatic > Marine > Hypoxic...
CTTCTAAATATATGTGGCCTGGCATAATTCCTAACATAGATTTTCCTGGGCTGATTACTCCTGCACAATTTGGGCCAATTAAGGTCATCTTATTTTTTTTGGAATAGCGCCTCATGTATCTTTTAACTCTAATCATATCATGGGATGGTATCCCATCTGTTATTGCAACACACACTTTAATGCCTGCATCAGCGGCCTCCATTGCAGAATCGGCTGCAAAAGCCGGTGGTACAAAAAGTATGCTTGCAGTTGCTTCAGTTTGATGAACCGCTTCTTTGACAGTATTGAAAACAGGTAATCCCAAATGAGTTTGTCCACCCTTACCTGGTGTAACTCCTCCTACTACATTTGTTCCATACCTAATCATCTCTGAGGCGTGAAAAGATCCGATCTTGCCGGTAAAGCCCTGAACAATTATTTTAGTATCTTTGTCTATTAATATTGACATTAATTTTTCTCTGATTTTTTTAAAGCTTCAACAGCTTTATTTGCCGCATCTTCTAAAGTTGTTGCTGCAATGTAATTTATTCCACTTTCTTTTAATATCTTATTGCCCTCTTCTACATTTGTGCCTGCCAATCTAATAACTAGCGGCATATCAATTTTGATTTTTTGAAGAGCTAATACAATTCCTTCAGCAACCCAATCACATCTATTTATACCAGCAAATATATTAACCAAAATGACTTTCACTTTTTTATCTGAGGAAATCAATTTGAAGGCTTTTACAATTTTTTCTGGTGTAGCTCCTCCTCCAACATCTAAAAAATTAGCAGGCTCACCCCCAGCAAGCTTAATCATGTCCATAGAAGCCATTGCTAATCCAGCACCGTTAATTATGTTACCAATATTTCCTTGAAGACCAACGTAATTAAGGCCTCTATCAGTTGCATATAGTTCACTTTCATTTTCTTGTGACTTATCTCTTAATTCAGAAACCCCACTTCTCCGAAAGAGTGCATTATTATCAAAACTCATCTTACAATCGAGAGCAAAAATATGATCGCCTTTTGATACAACCAAAGGATTTATCTCTACCATTGTTGCGTCTAATTCTCTAAATGCGCGGTAGCATCCTACAATCACTTCAGCCATTCTAGAAATGAGATTAAAATCAATCCCTAGACCATAAGCAATCTCTCTTGCCTGAAATTCTTGCATACCTACTGCAACTTCTATTTTTGATCTTATAATAGTTTCTGGTTTTTCTTTCGAGATTTCTTCAACGCTCATTCCCCCTGCTGTTGAGGCAACAACCATAATACTTTCAGATGCTCTATCAAAAACCAATCCTAGGTATAATTCTTTTTTAATATTTGTTACTTCTTCAATATAAACTCTATTAACGATTTTACCCTCTGGACCTGTTTGATTTGTAACTAATTTTTTTCCAAGAAGCTTGTCAGTGGCTTGGGCAACTTCTAATTCATTCTTACAGAGTATAAATCCTCCAGCTTTGCCACGAGCACCAGAATGAATTTGTGCCTTAACAAACCATTTGGAACCACCAATTTCACGCGCTTTAAATTCTGCATTTTCAGGACTATAAGCAATACCGCCCCGGGGAATTCTTATGCCAAAATCTGAGAGTATTTTTTTTGCTTGATATTCGTGAATATCCATTATTTTTTTTCTTGTATCAAAGAATTAATATTAACAATATTCTCAGCCATTCGTGCTGATGCAGCATCAATCATTCTACCATCAAGCTGGGCAGCCCCCTTACCTTCCTTTGCCGCTTTATTTAATTCTTCAATAATTTTTATCGCCTTATCAACTTCCTTTTTAGGTGGTGAAAAAACTTCATTGGCTAAATCTATTTGTGATGGATGAATGGCCCATTTTCCTTCTATGCCAATTGCCGCTGCTCTTTTTGCGGATAATACATATGCATCAGGATCTTTAAAATCTCCAAAGGGTCCGTCAATAGCTCTTAAACCATATGCTCTACATGTCATGACTAAATGAGACAAACCATGGTGCCATTGATCTCCTGGATAATCAGAATTCAAACCACCTATCACGGTAGTTCTTGCTCTTAAACTTGCTGCGTAATCAGCTACTCCAAAATGCAATGCTTCTAATCGATCACTCGATTTAGCAATTTCTTTTATATTTGACATACCAAGAGCAGTTTCAATTAAGCACTCCAAACCCACTTTGTTTGTATATTTTTTTGACTCCTCAATTTGGGATAATAAACAATCTACCATGTATACATCGCTTGATGATCCAGCTTTAGGAATAAGTAATGTATCTATTTTATCTCCAACATTTTCCATGAGATCTATCACGTCTCGATACATGTAATGCGTATCAAGACTATTAATTCTGACGGAAATTGTTTTGCCCTTTTCTCTCCAATCCAAATCACCCAAAGCTTCAATAATATTTTTTCTTGCAGTTACTTTGTCATTAGGGGAAACGGCATCCTCAAGATCCAAAAAAATATAATCAGCGTTGGAATTCAAAGCTTTTTCAAACATTTGAGGAGATGAGCCGGGTACTGCCAACTCACTCCTATGCAAACGCGTTTTTTTAGGCATGTAGTACAGATGACTCATATTTTCACTAACTATCATTAGAAATTTCGTATTGAAAATTAATATTTCAACAGTTGTAATAAATTAAAAAAATACTAGGATTTCTGTAAATTTTGTAACTTTATATGTTTCAGAGATGTAATTTTGTAAACTTTGTAATAAATTATACTGAATTTGTAATAATTATAATTACTCTGTCCCGCTATTTTTTAACTCCATCAGGGTATAAACGAAAATAATTAATACTATAGCTATTCCGCCGATAATTGTTTTAAATGAAGGTTGCTCATGAATAAAAAACCACACCCAAATTGGTCCCAATGCGGTTTCTAAAACAAAGAATAACTCAACTTCATGTGCCGCTATGTAACGAGGAGCCAAGGTTAATAAACTAATTGGAAGAAATACGAAAAAAACCCCCATTATGATGACTAATAATATGTCTGATTGTGCCAAAACTAGTGAATTAACAAAAAATATTGCAAATAGCATTGTAAAAAACTTTGCTAATAATAATGAGGGGAGAAAATTAACAACTTTGCCGTAACGAATTACCACCGCACTTGCGCCGATCAATATCGCTGTCATTATTCCAAAAAGATCCCCCACCAATTTATCTGTTTCATAAGAGTCATAAAAAATAAAAAGCACAAAACAAAAACAAAGAGACATGGTAATCCATGTTCTTGAATTGGGATGTTCTTTAAGAAAAATTGAACTCATAATGGCAGCCATGAATGGGGCTAAACTAATCATAATCAAGGTATTGGCTACATTTGTATTTTCTAGAGAAGCAATGAAAGTAATGTTGCCGAGAGCAACCAGCACCGCATTTAATATGCCAGCAAAGCCAACAGCTAAACAGATTTGAATAAAATTTTTTCTGTAAACAGCTAAAAGCAGGAATAGCAAGCATACAAAAGGTATTAACCCTCTATAAAATACCAAATCCCATGAATTCACATTGACTAGGCGTACCGATAAAGAATCGGGTGTAATGCACAGTACGCCAATAAACGCTAGTAGAATTCCTTTTTGTTTATCTTTTAAATTTAGCATTAAATTTTAATGAAAGGAGGACTTTGCAATACTTTTCTTTTTTTGGCTCTCTCTCTAACAAAAATATATATTCCGCTCGATATAATAAAAACAAGGCCCAGCCAGATCCATTTGTTAGGAAAATCTCCAAAAAAATAATATCCAATAATAACATTTGTAACAATTTCAAAGTAACCAAGTGGTGCCAATTTTGAAGCTTCGGCAAAATTCAGTGATAAGATTAACAGTAAGTGACCAAGGGTTCCTACAGCAGCTAAAGCTATTAGCAATAACCACTGAATGGGATCAAGCGAAGTCCAAAAAAAAGGAACAATGAATGAAACAAAGATAGTTCCTGATAAACCTGTAAATATTAAAGTTAAAAGAGGACTATCAATAAAAGATAATTTTCTTGTGCTTATAATGTAGAAACCGTAACTTAATCCTGCACCCAAAGCTGCAATAGATGCTATATTAATTTCCTCAAATCCAGGACGAATTATTATTAGAGCTCCTATAAATCCAAATATTACTGCACACCATCTTCTAATACCTACTTGTTCCTTAAGAATTAGAGCTGAGAGCAAAGTAACAATAATTGGCGCAACAAACATCAGGGATAATGCTTCTGCCAATGATATTATCGAAATTGAAAAAAAGAAAAAAACTGTTGATAAAAAAAGAAAAGAACTTCTTATTAATTGAATCCAAATATTTTTAGGAAACTTTAGATGGTTATAAAAAAAAAAATAAGTCAAAGGTAGGCTTATTATAACCATAAAAAAATACCTGCCCCAAACAACCTGTAGAAAATGAATTTCAGTACTGAGATGCTTGGCCATGCCATCCATGACGGGTAAAAGCATCCATGCGGATATGTTGAGAGCTACGGCTTTCATAAAAAATTATTTAAAGAATATAAGTAAGGAACAAACAATGATTATGACAACAGCAATATACAAACCGTATTTTGCTGGAGGAAAAGCAACATTGATCATCCTATATGGCCTTTTCTTCTTGTTGTCATTTTCAGAATTCATTTGTATTTGATGAGTATAAAAAAAGGGCGTCTTTTACAACGCCCTATTTATTATTTTTTATAAGATATGTTAATATTACCAATCAGCAATATTACTTTTATAATCACTGGGACCTTTGCCTTTAGCGGCCAATTCATCATGCTCTTCAGTTTCGCCAGCAGATGTTTTAACCATCCAAGTTAACCAAAAAACAACAGCTATTAACAGCCACAGCCATTCAGTACCTACAAAAGGATAAATTACAGTTTCCCCTGCAGGAAGCGTTTCAGTCCAACTAGTTACAGTTGCCATAAATTACCCTCCTTATTTTTCATCGGCAGCTAGAGCAGCTTCATCCGCTTTAGATGCTTCCATATAGTTGAAGTCCATACCTGCTAACTCTACTTCATGAGGTATTCTAAGTTTACCCATTGAATTTAGAATTTTAGCGATAATCCAACCAGGTAAAAATCCTAGGACACCAAACATTATTATCGCGCCGATAATCATTCCAATTGGATTTATAGCCGCATAACCTTCGTAACCTGAAGATGGGTATCCCCACAAAACAAAGCCACAAATTACGAGTCCGGCCACGCCAGCATAACCATGCACGGCCACCGCGCCTACAGCGTCATCAATTTTAAATCGACGCTCAACCCAAAAGTGCATTTTGTAAGCAACATACACACCAATAGCAGCGATAATCATTGATTGAAGCGGATGATACAAATCATTACCGGCTGAAGCACATATTATGCCTGCAAGTCCACTTGAATATGTCCAAAAAGGATCACCTTTAGATATCCAGTAACCTGCCAACAAACCACCTGACAGTGATAGTAGGAAATTCATCGTAATACCACTTAGGGTTGTAGGAGTTACATAAATATTAGTTGCAGTGAAATACGTTACACCTTCCATGCCATATTCAGGTCCAAGATCAAAAATTGGAATATTGCAAGCTGCGTAGAAACCCCAAAAACCAGTATAAATTAGGAATAATCCTAAAGTAACCATCCAAGGATTTCTTGGTCCAATATTTCTTGGTGTTCCATCAGATGCAAATTTACCAATACGAGGGCCAAGAACTGCCAGCACACCAAGGGCAAATCCACCGCAAACGGCGTGAATTACTCCTGAAGCGTAAGCATCATGATAACCTAGTATTTTAACCATCCAACCATCAAAGTGCCATCCCCAAGATGCGTCAATACTCCAGAATACAGAGCCGATAGCTATAGCTAATATTCCAAATGCGGATATTCTAATTCTCTCAATAACAGCACCTGAAACTATAGAAGCTGCTGTCCAAGAAAATAGCAAGAACGCTGCCCAGAAAACACCCATAATATGATCGCCTAAATTAATACCCATAAGTGGATCTAATGGATCTGCAAATTCGTTTGCTCCAAATCCTCCACCTAGCTGAAGACCGCTATTGCCATCCATAATGGATGTGCCAATCCAAGGGCCGTTTACAAAGGCCCAATAAATCCACCAACCAAAGAAAAACCACGTTACTGTTACCAAAGGTATAAGCATTGTATTTTTCATCAGTGTATGGAGATGATTTTTATGCCGAGATACTCCTACCTCATACATACAAAATCCTACGTGGATCAAAAACATCAAAACGACTGTCATCCAGTAATAGAATTCTGTAAATATGGTTACTAGAGCTGATAACTCATTATCCATAATTAACCTCCCTGTTAATTAAACGTTTTTTTAACTTAATCTTTTACCACTTTATAATGATTCACTTTACCTTTATTTCCTATCTTAAAACAAAATTATGTGGATTTAGGGGATATTTTATTACTGTATCTAATTGATATTTTAAGATAAATTATTTTATACCTCTTTTTGATAGATTGTTTTACAAGTAATATTTTTATATTAATAAACTAAATATTTTTTAAAACTAGGAGGAAAAATGGCAATTAATCTTGCAGAAGTAGCTAAGAAGAAGAAAATTAAGTATTTTTTAATCAGTTATGTTGATTTTTTTGGAGTACTTCGATCAAAATTAGTTCCCGCTCAATCTATTAAGGAAATGCAAAAAGAAGGAGCTGGTTTTGCCGGATTTTCAACTTATCTTGATATGTTGCCATCTGATCCAGATATGGCCGCTATTCCTGATGCAAGTAGTTTAATTATTTTACCCTGGCAGCCAGATGTTGCGTGGTTAGCGGGTGATTTGTGGATGGATGGCAAACCTGTTGAAGCGTCACCAAGGGTAATGTTGCGCAATCAAATAGCAAAGCTCGCTGAAAAAAAATTATATCTTAAAAGTGGCGTTGAGTGTGAATATTTTTTAATTGCACCTAGTGGTGATTCAATTGCAGATCAAAACGATATTGCTGATAAACCATGTTATGATCAATCGGCCCTTATGCGCCAATATGATTTAATAAGAGCTATTTGCGATAGCATGATTATGCTTGGGTGGGGTCCCTATCAAAATGATCATGAAGATGCTAACGGTCAATTTGAAATGAATTGGAATTTTTCTGATTGCCTGCAAACGGCAGACAGACATGTTTTTTTTAAATTTATGGTAAAAACTCTTGCTGAGAAAAAAGGTCTTCGGGCAACATTTATGCCCAAACCTTTTTTAAATAAAACAGGAAATGGCTGTCATGCGCATTTATCAATTTGGAACAAAAAAGGTAAAAACTTATTTGCCAATAAAAATGATAAACTAGGTTTATCAAAAACAGCATACAACTTTATGGGGGGCATAATGCATTCTGCTGAAGCTTTAACTGCCTGGTTTAATCCAACAATTAATAGCTACAAGAGAATTAATGCCCCTGTCACAGCATCTGGGGCAACTTGGTCTCCAAACACAATTACTTATTCAGGAAATAATCGCACTCATATGATAAGAGTGCCTGGTCCTGGCAGATTTGAATTGAGGTTAATGGATGGTGCTACCAATCCATATCTTCTTCAAGCCGGTATCATAGCAGCAGGACTGGATGGAATGAATAGAAAACGCAACCCAGGAAAACCTGTTCATGTTAATATGTATGAAGAAAGTCACAAAGTTAAGGGAGCAAAAAAATTACCTTTAACCTTAGATAAATCTCTTGACCATCTAAGTAAAAGTAAAGTTATGCAATCTGCTTTTGGCAAAAATATTATTAACTCATATGTAAAATTAAAAAATAAGGAAATACAAAAATACAATTCTGCTACAGAAAAAAAGATTGGTTTTAGGGGAGCGAAGAAAAAATATAAGGGTAATATTATTACACAATGGGAAAAAGATAATACCCTAGACTGTTAATCATAATTATATAATTAATATGAGTCGAACAGGTTGGAGTAATTTTGTAACTTGGCAATGCAGTCTTCGGCAAAGAAACTTTAGGATGTTTGGAGGCAAACCCTCTGAGGGAACTATTGCTTCAATTTATGATCAAAAAACAAATGAAGAAATTGCTGATCTAAGATCGATATTAATTGAAAAAAAATGCCTTAACACAGCAAAAATGTTTGAATTTATGATTAAAAAAACTCATGATCCAGAAGATCGTTTATTAAAAGCAGTTAAATTCTTTTCTTCTGAATACTACAATTCCCCGGTTAATTTTGACGGCTCATTCACTGCTACATTTACTAAACAATCCGAAATTGTGAAAAAATTATTAAAGAAGAAAAAATGCAATGTGCAATTTTTTGAAAGAGAAACCGGTTTTCAATTTAAGGTATTAATCAATAAGCTCAAAAAAAATGATGCGGAATGGAAATACACATTTTTCCATAATTTTTTTTTCAATCCTGGTTTAAGTGAAAATATAGAAATATTATTTTTTACCCCAGTTTTGAATGGGTTAAAAAAAATCAACTAATCAAATTTTTTGTAGGCTTTTTTAAGTTGCACTAGTGGATGTTTTGGAGACATTTGAAATTTTATCAAAAGCTCTCTTGCTATCATGTCTCTGTCTTGTTGATCCTTTGGTAATTTCATATTCTTTGGAGCTGTTACCCAGCCGTTAACATTTCTGTCAAAAACAGCTGGCTTTCCACTTTCATAACCCATATGAACATCTTCTAACCAATTAAGATCGTCCCAGCCCATGTGCTCTATATATTTTTTTAGAAAAGGAGTTAATCTATTATAATCAGATAAAAGGTTAACATCGTATCTATAACCTATGTGTTGACCAATCATTTTTTCTCTAGCTGTTTTAATGTCGGAGTCCTTAGCCTTACTGTTCTTCTTGTTTTTTGATGAAGTTTTTTTTACTTTTTGCTTTGCCATATTTACCTCTTATATTGAATGGAAATTATCTACGCCAACAGTGTATTCGGTCCCTGCCAATGGTACTTTTGCTAAAGCAGAAGCTTCCATTGTTAAGGCTGCTAAATCTTCTGGTTCCAATGAGTGGATGTTGGTTTTACCGCATGCTCTTGCTAATAATTGAGCCTCTAATGTCATTGAATGCAAGTAATTGTATACTCGAAGCGCAGCATCATCAGGATTTAAACGTTTTCTTAATACAGGGTCCTGTGTAGCAACACCCACTGGACAGCGTCCGGTATGGCAATGATAACAAAGTCCAGCTTTTACGCCTAATTCTTTTTCAAAATCAGCTTCTGGAATATCTTTGTTACAATTTAAGGCAATTAAAGCCCCTGTACCAACGGCAATGGCGTCAGCACCTAAGGCAAGAGCTTTTGCCATATCTGCACCATCCCTTATTCCTCCTGCAAAAACAAGAGTTACATCTCCTGATTTTCCAACATCATCAAGTGCACGGCGCGCTTCTCTTACAGCCGCAATACCTGGTATCCCAGTGTTTGCCGCAGCTATGTGTGGTCCAGCGCCAGTCGATCCTTCCATACAATCTAAATAAATTGAATCAGGATTACACTTAGCCGCCATTCGAATATCATCATATACTTTTGCTGCACCAAGCTTTAATTGAATTGGTACTTGATTATCGGTAAGTTCTCTTAACTCTTCAACTTTTAAGGCTAAATCATCCGGTCCAAGCCAATCAGGATGTCTTGCTGGAGATCGCTGATCAATGCCCGCTGGCAAAGATCTCATTTCAGCAACTTGATCTGTTACTTTTTGACCCATTAAGTGCCCTCCCATACCTACTTTTTGACCTTGTCCTATAAATACTTCTATGCCATCAGCCAATTGGGCATGATGTGGATTAAAACCATATCGTGACTGAATACATTGGTAATACCATAATTGTGAATATCTTCTTTCATCGGGAATCATGCCTCCTTCACCAGAGCAAGTGGCACTGCCAGCCATGGTCGCTCCTCTTGCAAGTGCTGTTTTAGCTTCATAGGAAAGAGCGCCAAAACTCATGCTGGTTATATAAATAGGTATATCCAATTTGATAGGATTTTTACAATTTGGTCCAATCACAGTTTTGGTTTCACATTTTTCTCTGTAACCTTCAATAACAAATCTAGTCAGTGTACCAGGTAAAAAAGTTAAATCATCCCAATGAGGGATTTTTTTCATCAAAGCCATACCACGCATACGGTACCGACCTAATTGAGATTTTATATGAATATCGTTTATAATATCCGGAGTAAAAATTGAGTTTTGTCCCAGTAAACTTTTGTCTTTTTCATTCTTTTTTGATTTAGTTTTCTTTGCCACAACCGTTTCCTCCTTAAATTGCACCTTTTCGCTCTGAAGGTTCTAAATTATCGTAATTCCATAATTTTTTACCCGACACGATTTTTTTCATTTTTGAAAAGTCAACTTTCTTTTCGATCTCCGCAACTTTAAGCTTCCTTTTTAACCAACCAATATCAAGATCAGTCATTTCCGCCTGAACAGCGTCTGCACCTAATGAAGTAATTTTGCCACCGACAAAAATAGTTCCATCATAGAGAGAATCGCCCAAGTTTGGACCAACGTCACCTAAAACTATAATTCTTCCTCTTTGCATCATAAATCCTGTAAATGCTCCGGCATTGCCGCCTACTATTATAGTACCACCCTTCATATCAATTCCTGAACGAGCTCCTACACTGCCTTTACAAATTAAATCTCCACCCCTGATTGCAGCTCCAAAACATGAGCCCGCGTTTTTTTCAATAACGACTTTTCCAGCCATCATATTTTCGGCACAAGACCAGCCAACCCTGCCAGATATTCTTACTACAGGTCCATCAATTGATCCAATACCAAAATATCCAAGACTTCCCTCAACTATTAAGTTTAATTTATTTAAAATTCCGACACCTAGGCTATGCTTTGCTCCTGGATTTTTTAAAACTATGGTGCCATAACCTTGCTTCATCAGGTCTTTAATTTTTTTATTAACTTTCAGACACAGTAATTTTTCAACATCAATTTCAGCTCTTTTATTAAAATCAACTTCATAAGCATCATCATAAAAAAAGTTTGCGCTTTCTTCTGAATTAAAAAAAACCTGCTGGGTTCTTCCTGTGAGGGTCTCGTCATGCAGACCCATTTCATGAGATTTATGGTCTTTTACGCTTGCCATACTTTTACCTCCCCCTCATATGGATCATGTGTATCTATTTCATGGGGTAAAAGACTTCTAATGGCAACTTCTTCGGAAGCCAAGGCAACCAAATCATCACTTTCGTATAAAACCATGGGTTTAGCAGCCATATGATCCTTTGCCATTCCAAGTTTATCTTTAGTTGCTACAAGATAGGTAAATACTCCATCCAAATCATCCAAGGAAGTTTTCATCGCATCTTCCAGATCAATTTCTTCTCTGATTTTAGTTGCCAGATACACAGCAATTAATTCAGAATCACAAGTTGACATAAATCTCATTCCAATCTTTTCAAGTTTTCTTCTTGTGTTCCAATAATTGGTTAATTGGCCATTATGCACAACAGATATATCGCTAAATGGGTATCCCCAAAAAGGATGTGCCGATCGAATATCAACACCTGACTCTGTTGCCATTCTTGTATGGCCAATACCATGAGTACCATTAAAATTATTTAAGTTATATTGATCCGCAACAACTGAAGCATCTCCAATATCCTTAACAAGTTCAAGTGATTTTCCCAATGATAAAATTTCGGTCATTTCAACTGACTCTATTTTTTGTGCTAATTCTAACAAATCATCGTCACATTTTATGACATAGCGGAAACAATAGGGTGTTACCCTTTCTTCTTCAATAATTTTCGCACCAGCTGTCAGAATTTCAGAATTTACTTTTTCTTTTCTGCTGTCATAGACAGAAGGGTCTTCATTTTTTGCAGAACTACCTTCCTTTACATTTTCTCCAACTTTAAAACGTAAAATATAATTATCGGTATTGCCATCTCCGTAAAGAGCGTAACCGGTAGAGTCAGGTCCTCTATGCTTTAAAGATTGAAGCATATTTTGCATTTCTCCACCTACGTTTGTAGATTTCCCTCTATGTATCAGTCCAGCAATTCCACACATAATTATTTCTCCTGTATAAATTTATGGAAGCACATCCAAATAAGTATCGACATCCCACTGCGTAACTGCAGATAGGAATTTTTCCCATTCATCTTTTTTATAATGCATAAATACTCGAAGCATATCTTCTGGTAAAGCTGCTTTTACAACTTCATCATTTTCTAATCTATCAATTGCCTCTCCCAAGGTCATAGGAAGTTTGTCAACTTTTTTCCCGCCTTTCATTGCATCATAAATATTCTTTTTTTCTGGCTCTCCAGGATCAAGATTACTATCAATACCATCATCAAAGGCTTTTAGAATACCTGCGCCCATTAGGTATGGATTATGAGTAGAGTCCACTGAACGATACTCAACACGACCTGGAGCAGAAACACGAACGCTACAAGTTCTATTTTGATAACCCCAATCAGCATATACTGGCGCCCAGAAACCTGTGTCCCAAAGTCGTCGATATGAGTTGACTGTTGGTGATCCAAGACAAGTGAGGGCCGGTAAGTGTTTAAGAAGGCCGGCAATGCTTTTCAAACCCATGGGTCCTGGTTTCACTGCATCAATTTTTGGATCGGGCATAAACATATTTTCACCACCTGATATGTGTGTAAATACCTGCTCCATTCCAGGCAAAGGATCATTACCAATAGGTGTTGATTTTAAATCTCCACCTTTCCAAAGAGAAACATTCGTATGACATCCATTAGCTGATACACCCATAAAAGGTTTACTCATAAAGCAAGCAATTAAGTTAAATTCCCTTGCGACTTGTGCGCAGATTTGACGATATGTTGTTAGTCTGTCTGCATTACGCAAAACATCATCGTACATAAAGTTAAGTTCAAGTTGTCCAGGAGCATCTTCATGATCTCCTTGAATAATATCTAATCCCATCGCTCTCGAATATTCAATCACCTTCATGTAAACAGGTCTTAATGATTCAAATTGATCGATGTGATAACAATATGGTCTTGAAAAACCATCTCCGGTTGGCTCTCCGTTATCTTTTTTAGTAAGCCACATCATTTCAGGCTCGGTCCCTGCACGCATATTCATTCCGTGTTTTTTTTCAAACTCATTCTGGAAATTTCTAAGATTGCCTCTACAATCAGAAGTTAAATGCCCACCTGGGTTTTCCTCTTCTTCACGATTTCTAAAGCAAGTACACCAAACCCGTGCGACTCTTTTATCCCAAGCTATTTGCACAAAAGTACTTGGCTCAGGTATTCCTACAAGCTCAGATGACTCAGGACCATATCCTATATAATCTCCATGGCGATCTACAAAAAGATTTGCAGTTGCCCCATATACCAATTGAAAACCTTTTTCAGCTATAGACTCCCAATGATCTGCTGGAACACCCTTGCCTACAATTCTTCCCGTAACAGAAACGAACTGATAATAAATATAGGTAATACCAAGTTCTTCAATTTTTTTTCTTACGTCTTTAACGCCTTTATCTCTACCGGACTGGTTAACAAAATTCTCTAAATCACTCATAAAATTCCCCCAAATTAAATTTACCGACATTCAACATTATATTAGCTCCATGGAAAAGGACTATTTGATGTTGGATGTAATTTTCCTTGTTTGTAACGTGAAAAACGAAAAGGCTCGAGTAGAGAACTTTTTTCACCTAAAACTTCATCTGCTACGAGTTTTCCAACACCAATCATTTTGTACCCATGATTGGAATCTGCAATGATATGTACATTATCTCTAAATTTATCAAAAATTGGAAAATTGTCTGGAGTAAAGCAACCTAAACCTCCTGTAGGTCCCTGTTTATACAAATGAGATTTTCCTTCAAATCTCTTTTGGCAGAAAGCAAGAGCTGAACACCACATATGGGCGAAACCATCACCGACAACAAATTCTTCTGAATCTGGGCCATAAGGATCAACACTGACCTCTTGAGAGGGCATGTTGACTTTATAAGGAGAAGATCCACCCTGAATTCCGTTAAAATGAAAATCTGGTTTATAATATATTCCCCATAGCTTATCAGTAATCAAAGATTGATCAACATCTGAATACAAAGGTGCGTCAGTATCTACATGGATTACAGGTGGCATGTTTCCTTCATTTGTTCTTTGTGTTGAAGGATTAAGTCTCAACACACCTTCGGTCAGGAACCAATATTGCCACATGGGAAAGTCTTGTTGCATCTTTCCATTTTCATCTTTAACAGATATCGTATTTGGTAGCTCAAGCATGTTCCAAACATCTCTTAACCAAGGTCCAACTCCCACAATTACTTGATCACATTCAACAGTACCTTTATCAGTTTCAACTGCTGTTATTGCTGAACTGCCATTTGCAGATATAAAATTTTTAACAGTTGTCCCTGTTAATATTCTTACTCCTTCAGCTTCTGACTTTTGGGCAAGACCATATATTGAAGATGTATTGTTTGCGTAACCACCTCTTTTTTCATGCAAAACCGATGTAATACCTCTAGCTTGCCAATCACTAAAAATATTTTTCATATAATCTAAAGATTCTTTTTCTCCTTGCACAAAGGTGGATTCATATCCAATAGCTCTTTGTTGTTCATGAATAGAAGCTACATCTTCTTCCATAACTTCTGGGCTAATTTGCATATAACCCACGGGATGATAGTGGAAAGTTTCTGGATCACTCTCCCAAACATCAACACTATGTGCCATCAATTCACGCATTGCAGGTTGAAAATAATTATTTCTAACAACGCCGCAAGCAACTCCACTTGCACCGCTAGCGATACTACCCTTATCGACAACAAGTATTTTTGAACCATCTCCCTTGCCTTGAGCTTTTAATTTTTTAGCAAGGTGCCATGCAGTACTTAGCCCATGAATGCCTGCGCCTATAATCAAGTAATCAATTTTATCAGGAATAGCCATATCTTATTCTTATGAAAAAAAAGGTTTAATTTATGAAAATAATAGATGGAAGGATTTGTTTCAATGACTGCAACATATATAAAGTTTTATCAATGAACTTCTAATAATTTTGAGGATATCTCCTTAGAAGTGTCCGTTACTTTTTTTGCTAATAAAGGAATGGTCTTCACATTAACACTTCCTTTAGTTCCGGAAAGAGAAATTGCAGCAATTGCTCTATTTTGATTATCAAGTATAGGCGCACCTACACCATAAACATAATTAAATGTTTCGGCTTCATTAACGCTATAACCCAAATTTCTAATCTTTCGCAATTCGACATAAAGTTTATCAAGCGATGTAATGGTATTAGCAGTATGCTTATACAAAGAATAACTTTTGTAGATTTCTTTTAATTCTTCATGACTTTTATATGCCAACATAGCTTTTCCTAAAGCGCAACTGTGTGCATCAATTCTCATTCGGAAAGCACGGGGCGCTGTATCACCAGATGGATCAATCTTGTCACAATATACAACATGGGGTCCTTCTAAAACTGCGAGATAGGTAATATGCTGAGTTTCCATGGAAAGTTTGCGAATAGAATCTAAACAAAGAGTAGTTAATGATTTGAGGTGATCAGACTTATCACCAAATTCAAAAATTTTGTGACCTAGAGAATATAAATTTGTGTTTAAATCTTTAAAAATATATCCAAGACTGGTTAAATACGTCAATATTCTAAAAGCAGTGGCTCTTTCCAATTTTGTTAGGTTGGCAACTTCACTAGCCTTAAGTGGACGTGTTGATTTCCCCACACATTCTATAATTGATAAAGCTTTTTTTATGGAACCACTTAAATAATTTCTTGTCATCGCATTAATTAAGATAATATATTAATTATAATTGTGACTATACTAAATATACAAATTATTCTAAATGTAATGATTTTATGGACTTAAACTTAGACAATTTTCAAATCAGACGGACAAATCCCTATTTAGCAGGACCTACAGGTCTTTTACCCGGGGAAGAAAGGTATATGGCAAAGGCTCAAGGGCTAGTAGGATTTGAAATTTTTGAAGGAGATAAAATATCAATCATAAACATCGAAGGAAAACAAGAGTGTGAAATTGTTTCTTTTGACAAGGATGGTAAAAATAAGATTGGTATTATTGGTCGGCAAAAAAATGCGAATGCAAATTTTATAAAATACATTTTAACTAATAGTCCGGATAATAAATTTTTAATTTCAAAATTAAAGAAAAGAAAAATTGATTTTCACAATGCAAACTCGTGCAACTTATTCAATACGGAAACAGTATCTGGTGAAACTGAAGAATTAACAGCTCTTGAAAATGGGTTTATTATCATTGCTGCACCCGGAAAATCAATGCTTGTTGATAATCAGGATGCCGCTTCTGATCTAGAAATCAAAGTCCAAAGAAAAAATATTAATAATAAAAAATTAGATTATTTTTTGCCAGATCCTTTGTCTGATGCAAAAGAAGAATATTTAATCAAAGACAGTACCGCCTTAGCCTATGAGGTAAAGGAAGGTGATTTTATTCAGGTGATTGACATATATGGACAGCAATGTTCTGATTTTATGGCCTTTAATGCCCCTCTTTTGCAAAAAGGGAAACAACATTCGATTGATGTGAGGGTAACTCGAAGCATTGTCGGTGTTGCTTACCCAATGCCTGGTTTATACGCCAAATATTTTGACAAAAACCAAGATACATTAGTTGAAGTG
>Ga0187833_10003243_pt1 | contig 16638 bp, 15 predicted proteins | sample ETNtaG_37_FD_167968 | JGI IMG/M metagenome (GOLD analysis project Ga0187833, IMG submission 167968) | Marine microbial and viral communities from oxygen minimum zone, Eastern Pacific Ocean - ETNP2014_SV_400_PacBio MetaG (Illumina Assembly) | ecosystem: Environmental > Aquatic > Marine > Hypoxic...
GGGATGAGGGGATGAAATGGCGGTTAGGGATGACAGGAGTGATGTGAAACAGACAACGGCAGGGTTTCGAGGGCCGCTGATGGTGCAATCCCTCACCTCTGCTAAAAGCAAATTCCTATCCCTAAAAGAAAAAATGTAAGTGTCTGCACTCTACTCACCTTCACTCTCCTTCAAATGTGTAGATGGAAACCGCCTTATAGCTACGTCCTTCAAGCCTTTTACACCTACCAATATCCGGCAGACCAATAACAAAAGCTGTTGACCATCCAACTTGCCATATAATAATTTATCGGAAGGCTCCCCAAAAGGAAATGAAACACGAGCCCACCATTTATCAATTAGTCCGTCCACCTCATTAATGCTGTTGCCATCAATAATGCCTGTCACACGATCTATCATATTCTACGTCCCATTTCTTTTTGCTAGGCAAATAACCCCTTAAAATGCTTGTAACCAAAACGCAAACACAGCCTTACAAAAAGCCGCAACCGCCATAGAAAGGGTGATGAGCCTCCCTTAAGTACAGCCCATGCAAGTTGAAGGAACCATCCCCCCGATGGTTTTTTTTCATGAAGACGTGATACAAGTTCTGGTTCGCGACCAGCAATCAAAGCATCCAATCGCTTTGCAGCCCAAAGACGTGCCTCAAGAAGTGCCATAAAGGTACGATCATCGCCAAAACGGTCACGCTCAGAATATGTGGTGTCGAGCTCAGATTTCCCCAAGCGGTAATGCATATGTTCAAAAATAACGTCATCAAGATAAACAATCCGCTTATGGCCCATACCTTCAAGCTGCCTGAAAACATCCAGTAGATGAACGTCAATAAAAGCACCACGGTACTCAGCAGGAAATGGGGAAACAATCGCATCACACATAGTGCGGGACACAACGGGGAAAGTGCTAAGACGATTACCTTTCATGAGGTCATTGGGATATAGCAAATAAACAGAATCCGGAAAACGCCTTGCTGCCTCGCGGATGCGTTCATCCCAGCCTTGGGTACGCACGACGATATCGTCATTGCCAAGAATAACGATGTCGCCCGTGGAACGAGCATAACAAATAGCATTGAGCTTACCCATAGACTGGCGGGGCCCTACAATCCGTTTAACTGACCATCGATCCAAATCAAGAGCAAGTGTCTCATCATCATCATCATCAATACACACAACTACTTCCAGCGCCTCTGGATGCTCTGCTGTGGGGACAAGACTTTCCAGCATTCGCTCAAGCAATTGAGGTCGTTTACGGGTTGGAATCAACACTGATATGCGCACTGGAACCCCGTGGATTAAGCTCTCAGAAGTTGACATGTTCACTCAATTTAGAGAAAAGTTCATCATTTCTTGTTGCAGCGATTGCATTGTACTTATCTATTTTTCCTTCAAGAAAATGGTTGATCCAGCCTCGGTCATTATACATTGAGTAAACCTCAAGAATAGTGTTAACCCCTTCATATAGAACACAAACATCCTCTATAGGGTGTTGGCCATAATTCTTTGTAATAATCGGAATATTATGGTCTTCCTGTAGCGCTCTATATAGACGCGTTGGGCTACAATATGGCCAAAACATTGTCTTAGGAGGATGCAAAGAAAATGCCCCTCTCTGTTGTTTTTTCTTTTTAGCTTTTTTATCCTTAAAAGATATAGCACGGCATAGAGAGAACTTATTATATATGCCATATTCTAAGAGAACTCTATTTATCTTTCTTATCCATCTCTGACGATATCGAGAAATAGTTCCCGTGATTTCAATATTAGCCATTTTATCAATGAGTATGTTATCCAAAACATCAGCCTTGTTGATTTCTGGGTATAAGACACCTATATATTGATTCGGATTTAACCACTTTTTTTTGTCCATGCCTTTCTGTATAGATTCATGGCTTGTTATTATCAAATCAGCATATTTTATATTGCTTTCCAAGCCAATATAACGCGAGCTCATATAAGCAACTTTATGAAGATGAGCTTGCAACCTTTGGATTAGGCTTGGTCCACTTCTACCACGCATTATCAAACCCATAACATGCCAAACTACAAAACCGACTCCATATAAGAGTAAAACAGGCAAGTGCAGCAAGAGCACCAGATAATCATTGAATTCATTGGAAATAAAATCAATCCTTCTATGCCTTACTAAGACGCTCATTAAAGCCACCAAAGATGAATCAAAGATGTTTCCAAACAAGTTAAAGGATGTAACAAGGTGTTTTCGCTCTATGAATTCAGTCAATACATAAACAATTACTGCTTCTGGAAAATCCTTTTTGAAGTTAGCAATTTTTTTATTCTCAATGAAATTGGTAAATTCATCTATAATGATATTGGGCACATTCTCATCAAGTTCTGTAGATACATTTACCAAGCACCCCCTGGCACCAAGGGTGTCTGTTAGTATGGTGATATATTCTTGTATTCCTATGGCTGTTCCATGGTTCCCAATATATATATTACAAGTAAAATTTTTCAAAATTTTTCTCTGTAAAAAAACAAGTCATCTTCAGAATCTACTTCGCCCCATTCCTTCATATAAGGGATTGCAATTATCGGGGTGCGATTTTCCTTAACTATTTTTTGTAACAACCACGTCATGTGTAAACCATCTTGCTCAGTCTTATCAAGCATAGCCCTTATGCGACACAACTCATCCCAACCCGCCGGATTAAACTGCAACAACCCCATATACTGTCCCTTAATTTCATTAATGCTTTTGGGCTCTTGACCGATCTCATTCAAGGAACCATTTTTATTTAATTTGAATGTCTCAGCGTCAGACAGTGGGTCTTCAAAACGACCCTTCCATAGGTCCAACCAATTAGGATCATACGTAATCGCAATATCTGCATTACACTCCATTAAAAGAGCCACACCACTGCTTTCATAAAAAATATCTGAATAACTCACGATACAAGCTTCTTCCTGTAACCATTCGTGTGCACAAACTAGAGACGACACCATATTAGTTTCATCCCATCGAGGATTATAGAATTCTACTAAGTCATAGCTGGTCAATGCCTCACGCTTATAACCGGTTACAATTCCAATATCCTCAATCCCTGCTTCACGCAACGCAGTCAGCTGCCTCTCCAGCAAAGGCTTACCTCGCAACTCAACCAAACATTTCGGCCGCTCATAGGTCAGACTTTTCATGCGACTACCACGGCCAGCAGCGAGAATTATCGCTTTCATAATAATTGGAGTCTACACTTTCTAAACCTCAATTTACAGCTCACACAGGGTAACCTCATAACCAATTATAGAGAGCTTTTCATTGTTTAATTATCGTGTGTAGTATCACATGTGAGTGCAAACTAAGAGCATGATCACTTCTCGTCATACGACCCCAACCTTCAGCCCTTTTCCTCTCTTCATCCGTCGATCAACTTAACAAAGCGTTGGATATCTTCTTTTGAAAATTCCGACTCACGCTCAGGATGCCACATCCAACCTTCCCAAGGTAACAATTGGTGGCAAATTGCCTCAATTTCCCCATCTTCACTCTTGGCTAGCACCGCATAATCATCAGGCATATCAATCAATGAGAAATTATGAAAGCTATTCACTTCACCCCTTATATCTCCAACAATATGATGACGGCTACGAACATGCCCGGTCACTGCTTTCAATTGAGCCCCAGCCCACACGCCCATCATTTGCATACCTCGGCAAATTCCTAAAACTGGTAGTTGGCATCGTTCTGCATATTCAAGTAATTTACATTCTGTCATATAGCGCTCATTACATTGACCTATATCATTACCACCCGAAAGGATGATGGCTTTTGGCTGCAAAGTGTCCAGCCACTGCCTTAGGAGATCAGGTTTCTCCACAAAGTTCGGCACTGGCACTGCTAAACCACCACAAGAAGCAATAAACAGAATAAGTTGCTGATCTAAGGCGTCACGACATTCATTTCTCTCAGGCCATACATCTACTCGCTGGCTCACTGCCACAACTTTCATGCTAACACCTGCACCCGCCGTCCAGCACAATCTAGATGCAACCGCTTTGCATTCGACCAATATTGATACAACGACTCACCCGCACCTATAACTGCGGGCAACCCAAGTTCACCTGCGCGAATCGCCATATGGGAATTGGCCCCTCCCCAAGCTGTGATCAAACCAGCAATTGGGTATGCAAACAACCAATCATACCCAGGGTCTGCATGAGAGATACAAACCACAGCATTAGCAAGTTGTTCACGGTCATCGCAACCAACAACCAATGCAGTCACCTGTTTTTGGGTAATGAAATTTGGAGCAGTTTCTGGCCATTCAAAGCCCCACACATCTTCTGGTTGAACTATCAATGGTGGCAAAACAATTCTTGAGGTCTCTGCATATCGCTCCTTACCCTGCACTATACTATTCGATAGCAACTCTTTGGGAGAAGCTGCAGCAACATACAATTCCTTGAAAACAGCAATATCACTATAAGCAATATCTTCACGGGAGAAACCATAGCTCTCCCCAACCTTAGAAATCAAAGCTAAAGAATCTGAAAGATTGCGAGTGAAATCGAACTTAGCTCGTTCACGCAACTCAATAGCAGCCTTTAGGAAATCAAATAAGCCTATTGGGTCTGAATGTAGCTTGTGTGCCTCTAATAGCTTCCCAACCTCCCTCATCTGCTGTTGACGAATTACGAATGGTTTTGCTGAGGATGACTCTAATGGCCGTCGGATCCAGTCAAAATAGAGATCCGGAGCTTCATCATAACGAGGTGATAAAATATCGTATGTATTTGGGCGAAGGTGCCCATAATGAGCCAAAAACTCATCTTTATCGAGTAATGCATAGTCATGTATCAACTGCCCACTAACTGTGGTCACACTGCCAATAAAAGCATCATAATCAGATTGTGAGAAAACCCCCGTCGCAACCAGTGACCTTAATATTTGTACAGCTATAAATCCAACCCTAGCCAACCCAGCAAAGGGCAGCGTACCATACCGCTTGGCATCCTCAATCAACCAATAGATACGCTCTAAATAATTCATATTTGACGTGAGAATTACCTCGCGTCGAGCATTCAAAGTAGTTAATTTAGCAGCATCACTCTGCCATAACCCATTAGTTGGGTGTACAATGTGATTGGTTAATTGTCGCAGACTGTCTGAGATAATAGCACATTCATTTTTACTAAACCCAGCCTCCGATAAGCGCTCAAGTTTCTCAGGTAAATCTAGAGAATAACAAGAAAAAACAATCTCGAACTCCACCTTGTCATGCAGGGTAGGTTCAGCCAATAGCTGCTCAATATAATAATCCACCAGTTTTCCAGCCAACTCATCATTTAGGTCATTAGGGATAAAAGAATTGAATGACAGCCGCACATCCACATATGGAAGACCAAAGAAATGTTGAACCAATGGAAAACTACGTAAATTCCGATAACCGTAGTTATGGCGCTGATATGCCCATATAGCATCGGTAACCAGCTCCCGATAAAGTGATAACGCAAGGGGTTTGGGACGGACACCAATGATTTCAGCTGGATTCCAGTCTGGCATCACTCCATACACAGTCTTTTCCCCAATCAGAAACGGGTGCGGACACATGCCTCGCATTACTTTGTCTTGAACACATTGCAAGCGAGCCTCCTGAACAGCTTCAGGCTCTGGTTCACAAGGCAAGATCAATGGTCGCACCTGCATCAACCAAAGCACATCATTACCTCCATTATCACGAGTAACAGCAAACTCGCAATCGACAGGCGCTTGATTGAATAAGGACAACAATTCATCCAATATTTTAATTGTGCCAACTATTTCTTTCGGAGGATCCAATCGTGAGTTTGCAGCTTGCTGCCAAACTCTACCAGACATTCCACCCGTTACTGCAGATGTATTATCACCTTCTGTCCAATTGATCACCCTATAGGGTGAGCATGTATTAGGATCATGTGAAAAAGCAACGCCTGCCCGTATAACATTCTGAAGCATCGGCTGAACCAGAACTTCATCATCAGGCGTTGCCTTACCATAAGAATAAATTACTTCTTCAACTGCTTCATGAAGCCTTTCAGGCAAAACATCAGACACTGAAAGAAATGCTCCCGCATTTGACTCCCTCTCACCATCTTCACGATTGCAACTGGAGCGAACAATCCAGGGGCCATCTTTCAATTCAGATTGAATACGGGTGATACATGCTGAATGATCAGCCTTCCATTCCTCTACCTGAAAAAAAACCAGCGGCGCAATGCGTGCTGATTGAAAACAATCCTTTAACGAAAAAAGCGTACGAGCCTTTGTTGAAAAAATCATACTCACTAATCGCTCAATTGTGCAGTCCAAATATTGGTAGAGTATGGGATTTGAATTGAATCAGCCCTCAAACTTACAAGGTAACTCTCAATGGCACCAACGACTTCCGCAAACCCTGCTCCCGCCTGACGCTCAAGCGTAGCATGCGACCTCCATGCTTGAACACACTCAGCAATTGTCTGCTCATGCATCACACGACTATCCAGATGCACTACGTGCTTAAATAGTCCGCTAGCATCAAAAACTGGAGTTTGACTCTCACGGCGACTGCCATAACCATAGCCCGCCACTTGCTCCATAATAATGGTTTCAATCTCTGCTTGAATTGGATCATCCAACTGTCGATGATTCCACATGCAAGAAACCCACCCCCGCGGTTTAAGAATACGCTTTGATTCAGCAAGGGCTGCTTGACGATCACAAACGTTAAATGAACTGCCAAAAGTTACCATATCAAATACTTGGCTTGACTGGCCAGTCTGCTCCCCCGTACCTTCAAACCAACACACATTGGATAGGTCTTTAGTTCGCTTGATACCATTGGCACGCATTGCATCATTAGGCTCCACAGCCGTCACATTTAGGCCGCGTTCTGCTAGCATCAAAGTAAGATGAGCCACTCCAGCTCCGATATCGCAAAAAGCATTGCCTTTTTCTACGCCTGCAATCGATAACATGGCATCAATAGCTGCATTCGCATAATCAGGCCTTTTAAGATAGGCATCAGCTAGTGTCGTGTAATCCCATTCAGTTTTCATCGAACCTCTTTCTTCATATATAAATTTTCAAACAACTCATCGGCCAACACATCAACTGTTCTATCGCTGTTGAATTTAACAGTCCAGTCTGCCAATTCAGGTTCATCTATTGCTATATCCAGTCCAGCAACATTTGTAATTTCACCGTCATCAAAACGGCTATAGATATTCTTGGGGTCACGCCGTTTCAATTCATCCATTGGAACTTTTAAATAAACTTCAAAATATCCTGGTAAATTCTTTCTGTTCCATGCATGCACCTCTTTAAAAAGCGATATGGTTGCAATGACCACGACCACATCTTGCTTTGAGATGACGCCACAGAGATGCGCATATTGCATCGCCAGCGCCAATCGTTGCTCCCGACAGTAATTACCACTACTGCGTTTTCCTGCTCCAAAAACATCACGCAACTCATCACCATCAAGCATGATAACCATCTGACTCTGAGCTCGAATACGGCGAACAACTTCAGTTGCAAGCGATGATTTGCCAGCGCCAGACAGACCAGTAATCCAAATCACACTATTGTTTCTAATCTTCATATAACAACTTCCTACCTAATAAGCACCAATACCTTCCCACAAACAGCGCTCTAACCTTATACGATATCCTAAGTTCTTATCAAAACAGAATTCTGTCTCAGCCGAAATTCTTTCCAAGCAATGGAGAGCAGCAACCCGAACAGCTCTATTCTTACGGTAAAACATGTTAAGATTTATAAATAAAGCTAATGCTCTTTTTGCCGCACCAGAGGAAAGGTCATCAAAAAGCAAATTAACATAATATGTTGCCTGCATTATCATGGCAAACCTTAATAGTCTTTCACCACGAACTCTGTTTTTCTCTATCAATTCAATCAGCTCAACATACGGTGGGATATATCCAGACTCAATGCTATTTAAGATTGAAAGAATGAGAGAATATAATTTTCCATCCATAACAGTAGAAAGAAATGAACGATAATCTCCTGAATATATCCATGCCTCTCTATCTTGTGAGATTCTTCTATCATAATTAAATTCACTTAACATTCTTTTATTTGAATCGCGAATTAACAAACGCATCAACCAATTATATACATTCTTCCATTCATTAACTTTTCCTTTACGGGCCGTTTTGAAAACGGCGCCTGTATCTTTCTCCATCTTTAACATTGCATGCATAGCATTCTCAAATCCAGAGGATGCTATCGCCTTATCAATTTGATCATCGTCTCTGGTAATGTTCAGAAAATCTAGAACTTCTTTGATCACTTTCCTTGGATGGCACTTTACATCCTCAAACCTCACAATTTTTATCGGCATATCATCCGACATAGCAATCCAGAATGAACAAAAAAAGTTATATGTCTCAATGGGTGGCAACTGAAACATTCCTGGGAAATGATCTGGCCATTCATCAGGTTTTATTAAATATCTAATAAAACTGATGTCTTTCTCATAATTTCTCTTATAAAGTGAGTACACAGCATCTCTTGGATCTCGAACAAATAATATAGTTGGGACACGACCCCTCTTAATAAAGTCAAGTCGATGCTCCCATACAATTTCTACTCTCTCATTAAAAAAAAATTTCTCCTTCTCATGCAAAACTGGGCAGTGCCACTTCAGGTGAGACTTTGCATTGTCTCCCATAAGCCAATCATCACCATCTTTCAGCCAGTGCCCAGTCTTAAACCCATTATTAGTGACCTTAATTTCCAAAGCAAGCAATGCATTTATTAGCCAAGTGGCACCACAGCAAAATGGTGGTGAAACAATCTGATAATCTTCTTCATTCACCACTTAATGCCATGCCCAAAGCAGCAAACGTTTTCTTTCTTTCTAAATAACCATTTTTACCCATTATCACAATATTGACTTTGAATATTTTGTGGCATATGCAAATGATAAATGTCTCCCATCACGATGAAAAACATGCCCATTGGGGCCACCTGAAGGGTGTGATAATAGGGTGAGAGTCATACTGACAACCGAACATGGATTTACATCAGAACCCTGATTCATTTCAGTCCGTGCTTCGCCCGGATTCAGTACGTTACTCTGACAGTCAACCTCACTGTAGTAAGAAGCAATTTCATGTGCAAAGGATACTCCCAGGTTATTTAATGCTGCTTTAGAAACATTGTATGGGCCAAAACCTGGGGTAAATGCCCAACCAGCTTCAGAAGTTAAAAACAATATCCTGAGTGCTTTTCCTTTAAGCATATGGGGTGTAATTTCCCGAGTAATGCGCCATGCCGCTGTCACATTTGTACTCATTAGTTTATCCCAACTTTCTTCGGAGATTTGTAATAATGCACGGGGACTGGCGATTGGTTGAGGTAGCGCCGCAGAATGCACCAGCCCATATAAATTCGGGCAGGCCTGTTGAATGACAGATACCGCCCCAGAAACAGATGTCGGATCATTAATATCAGCTGGAACCAACTGGCATCTTTCCGTCTCTATTCCCAGCAACTTCATTTCATATAAAGTTTCTTCTAGTTTATCATACCGTCGGCCTGTCAAAAAGACTTGGGCTCCTGCCGCTGCCAGTGCAATGGCAATACAACGGCCATAACCAGTACCAGATCCAGTAATCCAGAAACTCTTGTTACTCAAAGCATGCCATCGCTTTTCAGAAATGCCAAAATGATGCATAGACCATTGGGAAATTGGTGCATCCTGCAAAATTCGGCATGTTGAGTACATCATATAAAAAAATTTATCCTATTTAGTTTTGGGCAGTATAGAAATTTATTCTTCTGATAATTCATAAATTTCACTTTCTACGGCATCCTGTGACACATCCCGTATTACGCCATCCATTTCCATCACATCCACTTCAGTGAGGTCAATATCCCCCAAGCTTTGTGAAATACCGTAGAACCACCCTTCAAAAAAAATGATGTTATAACCATCTATTGAACTTATTAATCTAGGACTCGAGTCAATCACTTCATCGCTATGTATATGATCAACTCTCTCATTATCAGCTTGTGCACCAAAATCTATGCTAGCGCGAATACGCTCAATGATCTCTTTTGGCCTGTCTCCTACCAGCACCCCTTGGATTGCAGAAATGTTGTCTTCCTGCCAATCCACAGGGCAGCCAAATGGAATTGCATAGTACATGCCATCAAACTCGATTAGATTATAATCTCCGAAAGCCCCCTGCTCCACAGGTGCAGCGTCCTTGCTAACCACGTGCAATATCTGAAACTCCCCCCATTGAACAGCTTCGTTTACAGGTGCGGGCTGGGATGTAACCAGCCTTCTGATACCAACTCTGACCCCCTTCGCAACATTACGTCCATGCAGCAGTGAACGACGCATGGAAGGAGGTAATTTATTGGCTAAGCGCCTCATACGTGAGGTATTACTGAAGGTTGGGGCTGATAACAACTCATCAGTCGCCTTACTTCCTTGAATGTTTCTTACTCCCTTCGACTCAAACATAGAAGCAGCAACGCCATCTTCTACAGCGAAAAACTGTGACTGATATAGGATAATTTCTGGTTTAACCGGCACATCCTCCGTCTCTTTCTCTCCGAGAAGGCTTCCAGCACGCATATAAGTGCCCGATTCACGCTGCGTTCTTTGAGAGTCGTATTGCCCTCGTGAATCAGCCCATTGTTCAGCCTCTTCCACTTTATTAACAAGAGCACCTTCACTTTCCGCCCTTATCACACCACTTATATTGCTGATATGTTCATTGGAAAAGTCCACATCTTCCAGTGCGTGTGGTAATGCATAATAATCCCCTTCGAAATGAAACATTTTATATGAAGAAATACTACGAATCATCTGTGGGAGTGCTTCTGCATACGTTCCAGATGCATCATCTCCACCCCCTTCTCCAGTTCTAGCCTTGTCCCTTCCAGATTTAACATCGTCAATAATGCGCTGTGCCCACGCTCCAACAGGAAAACCAGCATCGTGCAATGAAATAACGATATGCTCAAACATATTCTTTCGTACCTGCGCATCAATATAAGGTTCTTCACTGTGCCATTTATCTGCTGGAATAAACCTAGGATGTTTTTTATATAACTCCTCTTTTGGTTCTTGAAATTTAATATTGTAATTTTCCGGCTCCAACCAATAAACGCCTCCATTTACTAATATAAGTGGATTAATATTTGCGAGGCGTCCAACATAATCCCTTATTTCAAGCATAAGGGCGATACCCTCTTCAACATCCTCCTCAGTTTCTCCAGGCACACCAATCACCCAATTAACCTCTGTGAATATTCCAGCTTCCCAGCAATCTTTCATATTCTGACGAATAGTATCAACTGTATATCCTTTCTTTTGTAGCTTCAGAGTGTTTTTGGAGAATGCATCAATCCCAAAACGCAAGGAAACGAATCCAGCCTTGCTTAGTTTCTGGAAAAAATCCCTGTCACATTTTTTATGCATCCTCAACTGGCCAGTCAATTTAACGTGCAAATCACGACGTAATATCTCATCACAAATTTCCAGCACCCGTTCCGGCATGCCATTAAGGTCACTCTCATTGAACATATAAACAGTACAACCTTGATCAATAAACCATTCCAATTCATCAACAAAATTCTTTGCAGAACGAATGCGCCAAAAAAACCTTTCTGCACAAAATGTGCAACGTGACCAACGACAACCCCTACTCGCAATAATGGGGGTCAACTGATAACCATTGAAGTTGCGATAAACATCTAGGTCAAACCATTCATATTTCGGAAATTCAATGTGATCGAGATTATGTGGCATTGGACCTGGTATATAACTCCAATCGGAATCATCATATCGGGAAAGAATCCCAGGCATATTCTTGGGCTTCTCATCATTTGCTAGCGCTTCCACCAAAGGAGTTACAGTTAATTCACATTCCCCGATACACATATAATCTGCCTCGGGAAACACTTCAGGAATTCCAAGTTCCGGATTATAACAACTGAATCCCCCCACTATAACTGTAATGTCTGGCAACTCCTCCTTCACAAGGTTTACCAGTTCCCGAGAATACGCTTCATTGCACTGATGAATAGAAAGCCCTAACATTTTTGGTCGAGCCTTGATTATCGCAGCAGCCGCCTCTTCGATAATCGGGGAGAAGTATTTTACAACCTCCTCATCCTGCCACCAATCATAATGCTCTGCTTGCCACGGATCGGCAGGGAACTGCCTACCACTCGGCAAGCTAATAATGCTACCCTCATCAAAAAGACGGTGTAAATGAAAACGGTGATAGGTGACAATATCCAAATCAAACGTTTGAAATTTTATTGATGTCTTTTTCAAGACATTATGTACATAACCCAACCCATTCGGCATCAAAGATAGATTTCGTGCCGGGCAATCGATGAGTATCATATCCTGACCGTGCCCAAAATGTATTTCGGGAATATCAATCGGATATATATTATTAACTATTGGCGTCCAGGCTCGATCTGGAATATTATCCAACGCAATTGTTGTCAGCACATCTGGTTCAATAACTTCAATACCGTCAGGCAATAAAGCCCGCATTTGCATCCGAGAAAAAGTTTTTGTTTCGGAAAGAAACACCCTGCAAATATTTTTATGGTCACAAATCTCATTGGGCTTGACTACTGCAACTCTTGAAAGGTTAGCACTCGCCTCATCATCAGTAACAACAGCCTCTATATGACCAACAAGGGATGAATTGCTTTCAAGTAGCGCAACTGTAAGTGCACCATCGCCCCAAATTGCAAGTCCCGTTTGTTGCAAGAGATGAGAGCCCAGCTTCTCCAAACAAGCCGTTTCTTCATCGTCAGCATTAAATTGAAAACACTGATGTGCACTAAAGACTACGCGTGCGGCATCAATCTTCCGTTTTTTATTTCCCTTCTTCAGGGTTAGCACTGAATTTGCTGAGATCCACATAAAGCTCCTAATAGCAAAGATATATCAAGCCTTGCAAGACTGCATACTGTAAAAATATACCATGTACTATTACCCAGAAATTTCTTGCAAGATTGCTTTTAATTCATACTGAATAATTTCGATATCCCAAGATACAACTTTATCCAATAAATCATCAAAATCATGAAATTCCCTCCCATCAAATGGGAGAATCCCAACGACTGGTTTATTGTACTTGCGAGCTAAATTTAACTCAAATTCAAGCCACTTACGATTACTTTTTACTGCATATACATCTGCCAGAATAATAACCACATCAACTGGCTTTATCTGATTTTCCAAACAATTATGAATATGAACACTTCCATTCTCTGTATGCGGCGACATTGCAGGGTCATGCCATGGCATACTGAAATTCCGCCAAGGGAAACCCTTTTGTTCATCCAAAAGATCAACCATCTGGCTCCATGAGTCATGGTATCGCCATGCATGTGAAACAAAAATATCATAGGTCATGCTTAATAACTCATCATAAACATCATTAATACCAACCTGCATTATTCATCAATACAACCATACCTTTACTACATTCATTTTCAGCTATAAATCTTACCACAACCACCCTGATCATTCATTATACAAGTACAGTATAATTTACAAAATTAAAAGCCCGCTATACTTTCGGATGCATTATGAGTTATTATTAGCGCGTGAAAAAATTATTAAGCTCATTCGCAATAGAATATAATTTCAATTTGTTTCTATTCCTGATGTTATTTGCGGCAGCTCTAGGCCAGCAGGATCTAGCATCTCCAACACAATTCATGTATCAATATGATCTTAAAATCAACGAGCTTCCAACACCGATGTATAGCATTCGATAATAATCACTTTATAGCTACTCTCGATCAACGACTTGACTGGATAGATAGTGAAGCAGGTGGAATATTCACGCATATCCTCTATAGAGCAACACCACACTTACTTCAATCTTTCTCGTTCACTTCCTCTTCAATCGACCATCAATCTTTTCATCCATTTTAGTCCAATCTATTCATGAATTCACCATACCAGGCTAACAACCAAAGTGACTACGTATGTAGAGACTTGGCTTTTTTAATATCGTCAAGAACCCTATCCTCCCATCCATCCAGTTCTGCGGTGGGAATCCCGTTTTCTCTATCAAGAACTTCCAACACCAATTGCATTCCAGCCTCTAATGTTATTCTCGGCTTAAATTGTGGCAATACAGATTTAAGTTTTTCACAGCTAAAAAAGCTGTTTTGCCAAAAAATATCGCTAGGTTGAAATAAATTTGTAGACTGCATTTTTTTTAATACTTTTGTAGGCACACCGACCATCTCAACATCACGCCCAACAACCTGCATTAGCGTTTTGTGATAAACCTCCCATGAAATAGCCTGCTCTGGCACTAAATTATAGGCTTCGCCAACTGCATTCATTTCCCCTAGCATTAGAGAAAATGCTCTGCCAGCATCTTCAACATACATAAATTGATGCAAGGAAACTCCATCTCCAGCTACGACAATAGGCTTTCCTTTTCTCACCCTGTCTATCCAACTCAAATCATTACCAATTTGTCGAAACAGCCCCATTTTCGGCCCATATGTTATTGTCGGCATCATCAAAGTAACTGGAAACCTTTCTGTGCAATACGCATCTAAAAACACCTCGTCGGCTTGGGCCTTTCCAATTGCGTAATGCTGATTATAATCTGTCCAAGGCCTTAACGGACAATTTTCCTTTGTTGGAAAAAAATCAAACTCTCGCCCATAGGTCGCAACAGATGAACAGTTAATAAAATGACTAACTCCACGAAATGCTCTTATGCTGCTCAAAGCATCCTCTCGATTAAAACAAATCATATCAATCGCAGCATCAAAACATTCTTTTCTGATTAAATATTCAAACTCTTCCCGATTATGCCGGCTTCCCTTGATCAAATTTGCACCATCAGGGATGTTTCCTGACAAGCTCCGGTTAAAGCAATAGACCTGGTGGCCCATACGCAACAATTGATCAGCCACATGGTAACCAATATTTCCATTTCCACCAACAACACAAACTTTCAACCACAACTCCCAATTTAGATTGCTATGCCAAAGGATTGAATCCACGCTTACTTCTTTTAGTGAACGTATGCATATTACCATCCATCTTATATTCAGCAGCTACATCTTCGATCATTCCTAGCATTACTTGGCTTTCACATTTGTCTGCCGTGCAAAAGCAATTTTCCGTCCGAGCCATTAACGTCTCATCATAAATCGACCCGAGCCGCTGCCTCGCAAAGTCACAGTTATAAACCGTTCCATCAAATTCTAGTTGAAAGCCCCATCGTCCTGATACGCAACGCATCCCATAGGGACTCTTTTCATGCGACTGATAATTCCAAACAAAAGGAGAGCTGGCATGACAGGAATGTGCCGCCGCATACTCTTCATCAGAATAAGCTTCTGGATACACCTTCCCACGAAATGGGCCGCGCAATACGTTACTTATCATCTGGATGTCCAAACTTTTCATGCTCTCGCTAAAAGACGTGAAGCGATCTAGCTGCTCCGGAATCAACACATAATTAACGGCAACGCTTGCACCTGAATTCTTCAAAAACAATACCCTGTCTATAAATATTGATAAATCCTTTTCATAATTCTTAAACTCAGACGGATGTAAAGTCGCCAAAACACCTAATCTCCGGAAATCTAAATGTGGAATTACTTCAGCTGGATTAACCCCTAAATTAGTTACAAATGAGACTCGTTTAACATGATCATAATCAAGCGCTTTAGCAATAGTGTCCAGCCATTTTTTTATAGCCATTGGCTCACCCATTGCGCCTATACTCATATGCAATGGACGAGGTATCCTCTTAACTGCCGTCAGTATTGATTTTGCCCAACTCTCCATAGCTAAATCATTCTTGCTAAAACTATGGTCATGATTAAAGCAGTATTCACAACGATAGTTACAAGCTCTGGAAGGAGCTGGAGAAAGGATGATAATCGGCAACTCATCGCCTCGATCAAAAAGGTTACTTGTCTGAAGTGCAGAATTTTTACAAGCAGGGGAATCGGGTAAGATTTTTACTAAACCTTTCCTATACTCATCTTTAATGTATAAAAGATTATTGGCTTCAACATGAAAATAGTCATCAGCAATGCCATTATGCTCCAAATTCATATGAAGAACTTTTAATCCATGTTTAATCTCTTCAATACCCTCCCCCATGAGTATTGGGTTTATGGCATTGCCGCCAAAAAACCGATTTATATCAAATTCACCTTCAGCCCAATGAACCGCCCATAAATCATCCCCATACGATACAATATTATATGGGAGCCCCTCCACGCCTTGCAAAATAAGTTTTGGCGTAAATGATTCCATTGGCACATCAAATTCAGGCTTAAACTTTGAAAAAAACATTCACTAATCCTCTTTGATCCTAATGATCAATTCCATGTCACCACTCAGTCACCACTTATATTAATCCCCCCACAATTCTTCAATCAACTTACCAACATTGAATAATTAGAAAGTGAGGGGTTATACAATTTGCATGATAAGTACATTTAATCACACCAATATGAGTCACCATAATTTCATCTACTATCAACAGAATGGGCCTCTTCAAATTGCGGGGAAAGATTGATGAGTCCCTCATAAGTCAATGGAGAACTGCTTGAATATAATTTTATGATTCCTACCGAACGGTGAACATCGGCAGG
>Ga0187833_10003246_pt1 | contig 16627 bp, 24 predicted proteins | sample ETNtaG_37_FD_167968 | JGI IMG/M metagenome (GOLD analysis project Ga0187833, IMG submission 167968) | Marine microbial and viral communities from oxygen minimum zone, Eastern Pacific Ocean - ETNP2014_SV_400_PacBio MetaG (Illumina Assembly) | ecosystem: Environmental > Aquatic > Marine > Hypoxic...
GATGCAAATACAACTTTAACATATTCAATAACAGCAGGTAATGGCGATGGGAAGTTTGCAATCAATTCTTCTACTGGTGCTATCACTACTGCGGCGTCACTAGATTATGAAACAACAACATCTTATACGTTAACAATTCAAGTAAGTGATGGGTCATTGACTGCGACTACAAATCAAGTTGTTAATATAACAGATGTAAACGAGGCCACAACATACACCCAAGGCATAAGCAACACCTCAATAGATGCCTGGGGAGCAAGATACTCACATGACATGGTGTTAAACAACGCATGGGCAGAAGGTAAGGCTTTAGTGATGCACGGTGACAGAAGTTTGGACGGTGCAACCCAATTAGGTGGCAATCTTGGAGATACTCAGGCTGGATCATTATCTGTTTCCTACGATAATGATAGTGCTGGTAATTTTTCTACTATGAGTTTGGCATACGTATCACAGTTTTCACAGATTTGGGATGGAAATTGGGACACAAGGGTTAATAGCAATAGTGATCTAACTGATCTTTGGGGCAAGTACATCATGGCAGGAGGCTCGTTGGTGGTAGTCACAGAAAACTCTAATTGGGATAGTCAGAAAAATGCAGACGTGGAAGATTTCATCAACGTGATCGACACCACGTCATCAACCAACGCAGGATTGATTAGTGGCAGCGGACCAACTCCACAACACCTACAACCAGATTACCTAGGGTACTCTGAAGGAGGTTCGGAACTATCACTAAAGCCAGGAACATCCACATCAACCTATCACAAAGAGTACATGGGTAGAGGAGATCTGGTGTTCCAAGAGACAAGTGATGACAACGATGGTGCAGTGGCAGAATGGAGCAGGGAAGACACTGAATCAGTATACACAGGAGCCTTTCTTGCCTGGGGTGACATTGATGGTCATAGTAACCCCGCTTCTTATGGATCAGAACAAGCACATTGGGAGATTGCTAGATGGTTAACCATACAGAACAAAGACGCTATAACAGAAGACGATGGTGCGGAAATAGTAATAGATTCAGAATACATACCCATATTTGGAGATTCATATGGCACAGCAACACACACATCAGAGAACGATATTACAGCAGTAGAATCATTTCACCTAGGTAACAATGTGTACATTGGAGGTGGTATGGATCACATAGATTTCGTTTGGGACGACTCCGCAGACATGGCCTATTGGGCCTTCAACGCAGACATGGATAATGGCGCCACACCAACACAGGCAGATGACCATTATGGTGTAATAGGGTCTGATGCGGACGGTGACGGTGATCTTTGGGAGACCACTGACACATTCAGTTTAGACAAGATCAAGATCCTGGATGACTCAGAGGACTACCTGACACAGGATGAAGATGCTAGTAGTGAATACTACTTTAAAATTACACCGGTTACTTACGCAGGCGGTGCCTGGAACGTAGAAACTGATAATACGGTTACATTGGCTAACACAACAAATTATAACGATTACTTGGATTTAACATCTAATACTGACTTTGACGACATTAACTACGCAATAATTGAAACAGAGTCAGCATTGATTGAAGAGGTGATTATAACTGCATAAAAAAAGGCACCGTGTCGAACGATGCCTTTAGGTATTTAGAAACAATTAACCAATAAAGTTAATAACTTTTCTATTTTGTCTTGTAAGTAAAGACACCAAGTTAGATTTTACTTCTAACATTTGGTTTAAACTACCAGTACCTAAGATATTAACTGTAAAGTCTTTGCCTTTAGCAATTAATTTAGATGATGGAGATCTTTGTTTTAGTTTTAGATTTGCAAATTTAATTGCACCACCGTTAACGTTACCAGATTTATCTAGGTAGTTACGGCTTTTATCTACGAATACACCAACTTGTCCGCCGGTAAATTCTCTTGTGTATAATACATAAGCGCCTTGTGCCATTGTAATTCTCCTTTTAAGTTAATATAATTGTAACAAATTTTTTAAAAAAGGTCAACCGTTGAATTAATAAGGGGGACTATGCCCCCTCTTAATGGTTTAAGCAACCTTTCGTTGCATAATTCTATATCTTACAGCAGAAAAACCTTCTGGTGTAACAAATCTTAATGAACGTACATCATAACCTTGTTCGCGAAGATCGTAAACTCTTGCAGAAGGTCTAAGGATGTTCATTCTACCTTCAAGATATCTGGCTGTAAAAGTTTTACCAGTACCATGAAAGCAATTTAATATTCTCTTGTTTTGTGATATCATAACAATTGAACTCCTTTTTTTCTTATTATAAAGTCTAATTGTGGTCTATGTCAAGTGTTCAAATAATTTTTGTGCCCAAAGTTGGTTTGCTTCTTTGGTAAAATGATAGGTTTTTGTTGGACGAATGTTATTTTTAACCATATATTTATAGTAAGTGGCATCGGTATCAGGTAAAAACATCTTATCTTTATTATTGGTAGTATCGTATCCATTAAAGAAAACATACTTAACGTTTTTGTTTTCAAGATAGTTGCTTAAATTATTTACAGCATTGTCATAATTTTCTTGAGGTTTGTTAGATAATATATGCTTTACAAACTTTGCAACACCAGATAAGTGTCCATAATGATTATTTTCTAGGCTATGGACAGTACATTGTATCCAATTGTCTCCGTCGTCATCATATTCGTAATATCCATCTATCATTTTAACTGGATTTCTAGAGAAAACTTCATATCTATTAGCACTTGTCCAGCCAATAATAACTAAATCTGGATTATGTTTTGTCAGATATAATTTTGTTCTTCTTACTATACTGTCGTTAGAACAATTCATCACAGCATCATTTACCACGTCATAGTTTAAAAGTTTACCTAGATAACTCGGCCACGAATAATTCATCCATTGATCTTGTTGAGGTACACTTTCGGTACCATATGTTAATGAACATCCATTGGTATATAATATTTTATTCTTTTTCAATTGATACTTTAAGTGGGTAGTTGTTTGAACGAGCAACCTCAGTTGTTTCTGAACTTTTGGTTTCTGCAATATCGTATGGATATAATGCTACAACACCTTTGCCTTGTGAATGAATTGCTTTAACAATATTTGTTGCTTGGTCTTCTGTTTTATGGAATATTTCAATTAGACATTGTGTTACAAATTGCATTGGGGTTACATTATCATTATGGAAGATAACTTTCCACATACTAGGTTCCCAATGTACCGGACCAGTTTTTACTTCTTTTTTAACTTTTATGTCTTCTTGAACCATATTACTATAATAACAATATTTAAGTAAATGTCAATGGGCGAGTTTCCCCGCCCATTTGTTTTTTGGTTTATTTTATTTGGATAATTCGTGGTTTCTTGTTTTCTGGAATTATTTTTTCCAAAGAAACCTTTAACAATCCGTCTTTTAATTCAGCACCTTTGATTTCAACATCATCAGCAATAGTAAAAGATCTAGTAAAGTGTCTTTTGGAAATACCTCTGTGTAGGACTCCATTGGATTTTTCATCTTTATCTTCTTTTACTTCTTTGATAGATTTAATGGTAAGTTGATTTTCAGCAAAATTAATATCAATATCTTTTTTACCAAAGCCTGCTAATGCTAGTTCAATATCATAAGTATAATCACCTGTTTTTACAATATTGTAAGGTGGGTAATTACCAACATTATTAAAGAAATGATCGTCGTTAAACATAGTGTCCCAGCGATCAAATACATTGTCATACCCTACTGTAAAAGGTCTTAACTGATTAAAAATTGAGAGAGATTTGTTCATAAACTTTCTCCTTATTTTCCGGACACGACATCAGTAATTGCGTCAAAATACTTTTGAGTTGTTTCTGTAAGTGATTTTGCGAATGATGTCTCTGCTTCTAGTACAGCAACGGCTGCCTTAGATTGAGTTTCGTCTGTTAAAACCGTGTTAATCCATTCACGCTTGGCGTTTTGGATAGTATCGATTAGAGTGTTTACGTTAAAGTTATTATTGATTGTTGTCATGCTATTCTCCTTATATTAAGCAAGTTTTAATGCAACAATCCGACCATCGGCATTGTTACATTGTATTTATATTATATAAGTATGATTCTTTTTTTTACAAGAGATTTTACCAAAAAAGATTAAAAAAATGGGGGTTCTCTGGTTATAGACTTAAGGTACCCCCGAATCTGTGTCTGCATCATTTGTTTGTTAAGTTGAGGTAAACTTGGCGCATCGCACTAAACCCTCTTTCCTTCAATAACTGCCTAACCCCTAGTCGGCCCTCGAAGTCCGGTAGTAGACATATTATTTTTTACGAAGAAACTCTTTGTCCAGATTTAACAGTAACCCCTGGGGCACCTCGTAATTGATCTGGACTTTTTACTAATTGAGTGGCATATGGTAATCTTGCTTTACCTTCTATTTCAAATTCTGGTGACATTATTTTATCGTAATGTAATATGTCCACCATCACTTCTCTACCATAATCGTCAGTGCTCCATTCTCCTATAGGAAATTGTCCTGACATTTTTTGCCATCCATAATATTGTTCTGCTAGTTCTTTAGATCCAAACCACGTAACACCTGATGGTTCAACTGGTTTGCATTCTCCATTCTGTTGAAAAAGTATTACGCCAAACATAGTACCTCCTGTTTGAGAAAACGTTTAGTTAAAAATATAGACCAAAATATGATACTATACAATATAAAAAATTCTTCTGTTGACATTATTCAATCTCCTTTGGTTTATTAATTAACTCGCATACATTACCGAAGTAATCTTCGAATACTAGTAGTAAGTTATTGTAATCACTTGATGTCATTTTGTCAATTATCTTATCGACAATTTCCTTTGACATTCCGATTTGCTTACCAAAACTTTTTGCATACGCCATTAATGCATAAGCATTACCGTCTGGTCCTTTTAAGTCTATTTTAAACATTTCTTAATCCCAATTGTTCATTTGTTAAATGCATTCCATAAAACCATAATATAGAAAATGCAATAAAAAATAATGCAATCCAGTACCAAGATACTTTTATTTCTACCATTTTTTACCCTTCATATCAAAATAGTATTGTGTGCCTAAAAAAGTTAAACATCCTATATTGAAAATTGTTAAAAATATTATTAAAAAAATCTGAAGTTCTATTACCATTATGCCACCTCCTGGAATATATATTCGCTCCATATATTCAGTTCTTTCCAATCGCTATTATAACACTTCCACTCTTTGGCGTCTTTGTACAATACATAAAGATAGGCACCATTGCAATCTTCGGTGACATCCATTAACTCTTGAAAATTGTTTGACGTATGTGGTTTAACATCTTCCCACGGTTCGTTTCCTGCACCATGTAGATCCCACTCGCCTCTTTTGGCATAGTAAGCCGGCTTGCCTTTTTTAATATAACTGATGTCGCCACCATTAATTAAATCAAAAGCCTTTTCTCTCTTCTCAGAATTTTTATAAGTTAAAGTTTCTAATTGATGACCAAGATCTTTTGGATATCCATCAAAATGACAATATACCGACAAATACTTTCCTGTATCTAATTGAATTGCTATTCTACTTCTTGTTGACATTATGCAACCTTTTCTAAAGTGTTAAGAGGAACGTTCCAACGTTGACCTTTAACATTAATAATTGCTTTTTTGATTTTAATTTGTTCTATTTCACCTTGATAGTGAGCAAACCTAACAATGTCTCCACGTTTAAGTTTAAAAGCATTTTCACGACATAATCTTGCTCTACGTCTTTTACAAGCCTGGATTACTTCGTTTACTTCATCGTTATTAAGTTTTGGTATACCTAATATTATATTTCTAAGTTCTTTGAACGATTGCATTTATACTCTCTTTGTTTGTTGTTTATAGTTTATAATACTATAGATACCAGATCTGTCAACTAAAGACCTAGTATAAAAAAGTCTTATTTTTCAATGACTTACAGTAACTGGGGAACATAATCTGGGCAAAATTCGTCCATATATTCGTAAATTAGCCTGAGATTTCGCCATCCAAAGTAATTTTCTAGTGAATTATATGATTTTGTTGGATGGTAATATATTATCTTTTCAACTAGGGTAGATTCTGCTGGTAAGTTATGATTAAGTTTTTCGTGGGCAATAACATTAGACATTCTTTCGTTTAAGTTTTTCCACGTGTCAATTATACATTTTTCTCCTGTAAATCGTTTTGCTACAGCTCTGCTTAGATCTGCGTTAACTTGCTGTCTTATAATTGTATCTTTATCTGCATGGAGTAATTTTGTTATTAATGTTATGTCTCTAAATGGTGTCCATAAAGTTATATTGTTATTATGCCATGCTTGAAAATCGTTTAGTATAATTTCTATTACGTGTTCAAATGCATCTTTTCTAGTTGGAAGATGTTGCTTTGGCATATTTTTAATGTAATCTTTGTATCCTACTTTATAATATGGTTTCATATAACAGTTTGTATCTACGTTATCAAATACTTCTTCTAAAGTAGTTCCGTGTGGTTGTAACATATGGTTAGTGTAAATTGGATGTCTTAATACTGCTTCATCACCCCACCATCCTGTGCATTGAATGTGTGGCTCGTCAGTAAAGTAAATTTGAGAAAAGTTTCTGTATTCTCTAACTGTCTTGCCGTGTTCAGCAATATTATTTGTAACAGATGGATCTATTGCTTTTATATTAAATCCACTATCAACTGATTCATATTTGATGCCTTGTGAATCGGCTACTGCTCTGCATACTGCGGCATCAATGCCTCCTGTTTCTGGACTTAATATAGGAAGGTCTGTGTCTTTTAAAACGTTACTCCATAACAGCATATGGTCGTACAGTATATCTACACATTGATCAAAATCATATTCAACGTCTTGAAATTTTGGATATTCTCTTGTATAGTTCCAAGTAAACTTTTCACGGTCCCATTTTAAATGACCAGTCCACCAGATCTTTTCACCAATAGGTGCGTAGTTTGATAAGCAATCATCTTGATACCAAATAGGAAAACTTTTTGTATCATCATGATGGTATTCAAAGTGATTGTCTCCAAATATTAAAATAAGATAATGTCCTGGTTCTTGTATCCAATCCTTATTAAAGATTTTTTCTAATATGGTTTGTTTTATTGTATAACCTTTATACAAGATAGTTTTATCTTCAATATTAACTTGTTTCCAGTTAGTATCTAGATATGCATTCCAATCATAAAATTGATGAGTATTTAAATATGGATGATTTTTAGAAAAATCGTTTTTAGAAACTGTAAAAAACATTTATAGTAATTATTATGCATTAAGTTCGGAAAGTTTTTTCTTTTTTATCCAGTTCCTACGTTCTTTTTTCTCTCTTTCACGTCTTTTTTCTGTGTTTGACGTAAAGTACTGTCTGTCTTTAAGTTCTTGAAAGAAACCATCTTTGGTCATACGTTTTTTAAGTCTTTTGTAGTGCTTCATGGCGTCGTCACCAGGAGGTACTATTACTTCGTATCCACTTGTTTTAGGTCTATCTTTCCAGTTTGGTTTTTGTTCCCGTCTAATTTTCAACTTTTCTCCTATTTGTTTTTGTTGAGTCTTCTCTAATTATAACAGGATCTGTTCCTTTGTCAATTGTCTCTGGGCGAATTACCAATTCTGTAACACCTTCAGCCACTAATTGCTTGGCATTATACTGCCATGGTAATAAGACTTTTTCTATAATTTGTCTTAATCCTCTTGCAAATGTTCCTAACTTTTCTGCTTTAATGGCAATGGCCTTTTTAGCGTCAATTGGTAATTTAAGTTCAATTCCATCTATTTTAAATGACCATTGATATTGTTTTTCAATTGAATGTTTCGGTTCAGATATAATTCTTACTAATTCGTCTTGCGTTAGTTCATTTAATATTCCTATGGTACTTAATCTTCCTATAAATTCTGGTATTAATCCAAATTTAGTTAAATCATTTTGATCTAACTTTTCATAAAGTTCAGATGCTATTGTTAATTTCTTAAGTCTTGACTGGAAGCCTATGCTAGTATGGTCTGATTTGTTTTTTAATATGTCTTCAATACCTATAAATGTTCCTGAACATATGAATAATATATTTGTAGTATCTACCTCAATCATTTCTGCGTTTGGATGTTTACGTCCACCTTGTGGTGGTACTCTAACTATTGTACCTTCTATAAGTTTCAGCAATGCTTGTTGTACACCTTCACCAGATACATCTCTAGTTATAGATACATTTTCACTTTTACGAGCAATTTTATCTACTTCATCTAAAAATATAATACCTTGCTGTGCTCTAGTTACGTCATAATCTGACTTGTCTAATAGTTTAGCAATTACAGATTCAACGTCATCACCAACGTAGCCTGCTTCAGTTAGTGTGGTTGCGTCTGCAATAGTAAAAGGAACGTCTAGGTATCTAGCAATAGTCTTAGCCAGCAATGTTTTACCAGTACCTGTAGGTCCAACTAATAATACATTTGATTTTTCTAGTTCTAAATTTTTTGGTGGTTTGTACACTCTTTTATAATGTTCAGCCACTGCAACACTTATTACCATTTTTGCATGGTCTTGTCCTATTACGTGTTGGTCTAAATGTTCTCTAATTTTATGTGGGTCTAGATCTTGTAGTTTACTTTCTTCTCTGTGTTTTTCTTTTTGATCACCTAGTATTTGATCGCAAAGTTTAACACATTCATTACAGATGTTTACGTTAGCACCTGCTATAAGTTTTTCTACGTGTGCTCTGTCTTTACCACAGAAGTCACAAAATAAATCAGTCGTGCTTTTTGCCATGTTCCCTCATTACATCTTTTATTGTTTCAAATGTTTTATCAATTAGATAAACGTTTTTCATGTTATCTGTTTTACTCATAACCATGCGTTTGTTTTCTTTGTTAAAAAATACAACATTTGCTCTTTTAATTACGTCTTTAACCCATGAATAATATTTTATATGTGGATCAGGAATTGGAATAGTATAAATTATCATTTCTTCAGTTAGTGGACAAGCATTAAGAAATTTATAAAATTCATCTTTATCAAAACCAAAAACACCTACTTGAACTTTATTTTCAGTTGTATCTATTAAGTCTGGTGGGGTAACAATATTAATGTTTGTGAGTTCCGTATCTTTATTATCCATTTGTTATATTTTATTATCTGATTGTTTTTTAGTCAAGTTCTTAACATATTCATCTTGAGCAATAATCTTTTTAGATGGTTTTGCTTTTACAGTAGGTATTATTTTGAATCTCCCCCAATAATCTTTATCCAATACTTGGTTTTCAACGTGTTTATCCATCGGAGGTATTTCCTTTAGTTTTTCAATTTCTTTTTTTAGTTTTTCAACTTCTTCTTTTACCTTTTCATTTTCTGCTTTATGTATTTTAGCACGTAGACGCCATTCAATTAAATCATCTAATTGTTTTCTTAATGTTTCGTTTGTATTAGCAACTTCTTCTAAGGTTAGTGGTAATGGTTTTTCTACTTCAACAATTACTTCTTTTGGCTTTTTATCTAATTCGTCAAGGGTTTTATCTAATAGCTTTAATGTTCTAGCATATCTTTCCCATATTGTCTTTATGGTTTCTTTAGCCTTGTAGTTTGTCATCTTTGTTTAATCTATCTTCTATTTTCTTTTCTAGTTTAGCAACGTCTGACGGAGTGCTTAAATCTATATCAGCTTCGACCTCAACAACTTTCTCAACTTCTTTTTCTACTTCAACTTCTTTGATAACTTCAACTTCCTTAGGTTTCTTTTCTAATTCATCTAAAGTATCATTAAGCATTTCTAAAGTCTTTCGATACTTTACCCACAAAGTATCTACAGTTTCTTGCTTTTTGTTAGTCATTTTTTATCTCCTTTAATTTACTTTTTAACTTTTCTTCTAATTCTGAAATGCCAGCTGGAGTGCTAACATCTATATTAGCTTCAACTTCTACTACCTTTTCTACTACCTTTTCAACAGGTTTTTCAATGATGCGATCTTTGTAAACGATCTTAGGATCTTTTTTTTTGATGAATCAATTACTCCTGTACGGATTTTAATACCGGCAGGTTTTTTTATCTCTGGAGTAGGTGCAGGTCTAGGTGGTTCATCCAGATCAGGACGTTCTAAATCAATAATTTCTTGTGGTGGTGGATCTTTTGGATCTTCACCTATTACAAAAGTACGTCCAAATCGTCTTGCAAGTGAGAAGTTTGCCGCGATTAATAACAGTACTGCCAATGGATCAAATACAAATATAATTGTAACAATAACCCAACGTACTGCTCTTTCTAATAAGTTTTTATCTACTTCATCTCTACCAAATATAAATTCTGCAATGTATTTTACTGGACCTACGTCTGCTTCAAGTTTTCTATACCTAGTTTCGATTATGATTTTTTCATCATTAAAGCCATCAATTTTAACTTGTTCGGTATCAATTAATACTTCTAATTCTGTAATTCGAACATCAATGTCTTCTGTTTTTTCTGTAGACTGTGTTCTTAGTTCTTCTATTCTTGTATTGATTGAACTTACTTGGGATTGGTATTTTTTATCAACTCCATTGAGTTTGGTTTCTAATGATGTTTGTTCTTCTTTAATCTGTGCTTGTATGTCTTCTATTTGTGAAGTATATTTTGTATCAACGTCATTAGTTGTTACTACAGCACCCAAGTCTATTTTCATTTGAGTGTTTATTGCATTTATATTTTCTGTAAGTTCTGTGTTAATTGTAAAAATGCCTCTTTGTACTTTAGTGGCTACTGCTACTTCATTTGCATTAATTTTTATAACACCTTCTTTATGTTCTTTTTTACTAATAATTCTGTTCTCACGTTGATGATTAATTTGAGCAATGTCTTCATCTTTACGTTCTTGTGCTTGTGCTAGTCTATCATTTTGTAGATCTATTTGTGCTTGGGCAGTCTCTTTAAGTAATGTAATCTCTGAGTTTGCTGTATCTTTAATGTCGTTCTTTAGTTTGTCTACGTTATCATTAAAGCCTTTCTTCTCACTTGCTATACGTTCATATATTGTTTCTAATTGAGATTGTAAGTTTGCAATAATTAAACCACTTTGGTCATTTAATACAGTCTTTTCATTGCTTATTCTAGTGAATAAATCATTTAAGTTGCCTTGCTCTACTGTAATTAATTCATCAACCCTTACACTTGTATCTTCAGTGTTACCTTGGCTGTTTAACGATTCTATTTCATTGTACCATCGTTCAACTTTATTTTCTGATCTTAATATTTTTTCATTAAATGTATCTATTTGAGAAAGTACACTACCTTCAAGGCTTGTCTGTTCTACGTGTGCTTTAGATAAGAACCCAAAGATACCCATTGACGTAATAAACATTAATATTACGACTGCTGTTGTTAGATATCCTTTAAGAAGCCATGGCACGATTCGCCAATTGTGATATAGCCATGATGCTGTTACTAGTTTACCTACTTCTAAAACACTACCCATTATCATAATAGGTACTGCCGCCGCGGCAAATATTGCGGCCAAACCTAGTATTGAATAGTAAATCGCAACACCAGATATTGTTAAAGCGGTAATAAATGTCAGAAGTATTAAGAACATCTTACAATATTTATAGCATCTTTTTTAGGAAAAATCTATTAAAATAATGGATTATGGTTGTACGCCGTCAGTGCCAGTTTGGTTATCAATTTGATCGTATTCAGTTTCTAGAACTACTGTTATATTATCAAATATTTCACCAGTTGTATGTGGGTTACCAACTACAACATCCTGCATAGAAATAGTATCATCACTTGCTACTGTGTACACCATTCTATTTCTTACTGTAATTGTGTTACCATTAGCCGCCGCTACAGTTGAACCATTGTTAAGTGATTGTGCAACAGTTTCTTTAATTTTTAATATTGCTGTAGTATTAGAAGTAGATCCATCAATTGATGTTGCATTTGGTGAAGTCCATGAACTGTTACCAAGTGCTGTACCACTCCAATATTCTGGTTGTTCGTAACCAATTGTCATTGTAAGTGAAGCACCTAAGGCATCGCCATTTGCTTCTGTAATACCTACATCTCTAACACTAAATCCACCACCCAACATTGCTAATGCATCAAGTAGTCTTTCAAAACGTATATTACCACGTTCTCTTTCTAAACATTTAGCATCAGTTGTAGGTTTTGTAACACCTTTTGTTCCTGAGCCATTTGTATCTAAAAAGTATGGTCCTGTTGTTGCATCTGAAAGTTTAGATGGATTAGGAGTAACACCTCCTCCACTAGTAGCGGCTCCAGTAGCAAATCCTGTAGTTGCTACCGTTACTCTAAAATAGGTTGGTACTAATTGATCGTTGTCCATTTTAAATGGCATAGTGTAATCTCCTTGTTGCTAGTATTTATACGAGATTAATGTTAAAATCTAATTAGTCGCCAATTATACTGACCGTATCTACAGGCGTCTCCGTAGCGGTTTTGTGTTCCTTTATTACCGTGTATGGTTGCTATAAACTCTCTGCATGGTTTGTTATAGCGATAGTATGTGCTTATGACCGTTACTGTGCCTGACGTATTTGTATTTGAGTTATACCAAGAACTTGAAAACCCAGATTTGGATTCTTCAAGTGCTTTTTGAAATGATTCTGTCATTAGTGACGAACTTTCTGTGCCTAGGCCAACTGTTAGTCTATGATTAGAACAAGCTCCAAGAAGTAAAAAAGAGAATAGCAGTAATACTCTAAACATCTTTTATTCTTACTCTTAACAAGCCAGCCAAATACTTGTAGTACCAATTTCCTAGAGAACTGAAAGCATCTAATGGAACTGGGTGTACTGGACAACTTGCTATTTTTTTAATTACATCTCCTAATTTTGAATTTTTTCCTATTAAAGGAACAACTTGGGTCCTAAATCCGTTTCCACCTAATGTGTTTAGTAGTTTGAACCAGTCGATGTTTCCATTAACTACTTCTAATATGATATCTTTATTAGTTAAAGTTCTAGGAACTTCACCATTTAGTATTTTTTTGTATGCTTTATGTTTGTTGTTTATGAAGGTGGCCTCAAAACCAATTTGCGGGCCTTTCGCTGGTAGTGGTTTATCAACTAAAAATATTAATCCTGCGGCCATACGTTTATTTTAATTAGTTTTAAAAGATCTGTCAACTGTATAAAAATGGTAAGTTTCTGTTGCCAGGTACTTACCAAACCCCTGAAAGACTATGCCGCTATGGCAAGATCCTCAAATGCGTACGATGTATCGTATGCGTTTATTTTTTTTGAACAGATTGTTGGTCGTGTCTTACCAGAAACTCCACAATGTTTTCCAAGTCAATCGATCCTAGTTCCACCCCCGACATACACATATTTTTTACTACAATATTCACAAAATACAAATCCTTCTTTTGCAATGTGGTAATAAACAATTGGATGTTTGTCATGGTCTGGAGTATCCTCGCCACCTTCACAAGAAAAATCTTTCGTGTGTATCTCGATGGTGGAGTGGTCGGGTACCGCCCCCGAGTCTTGTCCATGTATTATCATTGCTTCAACATTACAATTTAATTATACTGGAAAACTATTTGTCTGTCAATATACGCCAAAACCACTCTTTTAGAAACTTTTTACCAGCCTTGTCTTTTATAATGCGTCCATAAAAAGGCCACCCAAAGTCATCAGGTGATTCATGAATGTATCTCCAACGCATTACACCAGTGTCGGGGTTTCGCTCGTATATTTTGTCTTTAGAGTTTGAATCCTTTGAATGTGTCATCAGTTACATCTTGCTTGATGCCTCCAACCACGTAACTCTCTACCTCCGTTTCCTGCGGAGACACTTGAAGTTCCGAACTTGACAACCAATGTTGAGTCCATGGTAAAGGATTTGTATTAGCAGGTCTATCAAACATTGCTGTAAATCCTAATGATTTGACTCTTCTGTTTGCAATAAATTCTATATAGTCACCTAATAGTTTTGCATTAAGTCCTATAATGGATCCGTCTTTCATTAAATGTTCTGCCCAAGCCTTTTCTTCACCAATGCATTTTTCATACATTTGAATAACATCTTTGTTGCATGATTTAATAACACGTTTCATTTCTTTGTCATCGCCTTCTTGCCAATTTTTTATAATATGCGTAGTTAATGCCAAATGCTGTGCTTCATCTCTTGCTATTAGTGATACAATTTTTGCCGACCCTTCCATAAGTTTTAGTTCACCAAAAGCAAATGTGCAGGCAAATGACACGTAGAAACGTAATCCTTCTAGTATGTTAACGTTCATTATTGCAAGGTATAGTTGTTTTTTAACGTCTTTGATGTCACCTTTACCTTTTACAAAATAATCTTGTGCTACTTTTAAAAACTTATCATAGTTTTCTGTAACTGATACAGCACGTTTCAGTATTTCTTTGTCATGAATAATAGTATCAAAAATTTCTGTTGGGTTAGCATAAACATTTTTCATTATATATGTATATGAACGTGAATGCAATGCTTCAAAGAAATCCCAAGTTACAATACATCCTTCTAGTTCTGGATTAGAAACATACGGTAAGAATGCTAACGATGGACCTCTGCCTTGTACACTATCTAATAGTGTTTGGTATTTTAAGTTTGCTGTAAAGATATGCTTTTGTTCTGGTCTAAATAATTGGTAGTCTGCTCTGTCTTTTTGTAAGGATACTTCTTCCGGTCGCCAATAGTAGCCAAGCATTTTTTGATTTAACTTATCAAATGTAGGGTATTTGAATACATCATATCGTTGAACACTTTGATCAGCACCAAAAAACATTGGTTCTTTCGTATAATCTATGTCTTCTCTATTGAATACTGTTTTCATGCTCTACTATTATATAATGCTTTCTTGACTTACGTCAACTATATTGTGCAGGCTTCACAGTTTTCTTGATTTTGGTCTTCTGGTGTAAATGGAATTACATTGTCCGTATCTGCTGTTAATTCTTCTTCTTTAGTGTCATCTATTTTCATATCATTAGTGTTTTGGTAATAAGATGTCTTCCAACCATACTTGTATGTGTTGAGTAAATCTTGCATCATTGCACTTAATGGTACTTTATTGTTTTCATAGTGCAATGGATTATAACTCCAGTTGCCTGATATTGCTTGATCAAAATATTTTTGCATTACAGCCACAATATTGATATATCCATCGTTGTCTGGCATATCCCATAACAAAGTATAAAAGTTTTTTAATTGTTGGTATTGAGGAACAATTTGTTTTAATGGACCTTTCTTAGATTTCTTTACACTCAGATATCCACGTGGTGGTTCAATACCATTAGTAGCATTACTAACTACGGAAGAACTTTCACTTGGCATTTGTGCTGTTAATGTAGAATGTCTTAGTCCATGTTCTTTTATATCTTTTCGTAGTTTTTCCCAATTACATTTAAGTTTGCGTGTTACCAATTCATCAACATCTTTTTTATAGTGGTCAATTGGTAACAAGCCATCTGAATATTTTGTTCTGTTAAACTTGTCACAGGCTCCACGTTCTTTTGCTAGTGTGTTTGATGCTTTTAACAAATAGTATTGAAAATGTTCTGTAAGTTCATCTACTAACTTTAATGCTTGTTTGTTTTCATACTTAACTTTGTTCCTTGCTAGGTAATGTGCTAATCCAATATATCCTACACCTAGTGATCGTCTTGCTTTAGTTGATTGTTCAGCGGCCTCAACTGGATACTTTTGATAGTCTATTATTTCCTCTAATGCTCTTACTGTTAAATCGCAAATGTCTTCTAGTTCTTCTAATTTAACAATACCTATGTTAATTGCACTCAAGATGCAGAGTGCTATTTCTCCTTCAGGATCATCTATGTGTTGTATTGGTTTAGTTGGTAGTGTTATTTCTTGACATAAGTTAGACATATAAACTTTATCTTTAAATGACGAATGGGTATTGCAATGGTCAATGTTCATAATATAGATACGTCCTGTTTCTGCTCTTTCTTTTAGTAGGTCTTGCATCAATGTTCTTGCATCTACTACAGTTTTTCTTACACTTGGATCGTTTTCGTACCTGACATATAGTTTATCAAATTCTTTGTGGCCAAATGATTCGTATAAGCCAGGTACTTCATGCGGTGAGAATAAGGATATTTTTCCCCCTTGTAAGAAACGTTCATAGAACAGTTTACTTAATTGTATAGAATAGTCTAACTTTCTAACTCTATTGTCTTCAGTGCCTTTATTGTTTTTAAGAACAATAATATCTTCTATTTCTTTATGCCATATTGGAAAGTGTACAGTTGCCGAGCCACCACGTACACCATTCTGTGTGCAACATCTTACAGTTGCTTCAAACTTTTTGAGAAATGGGATGACGCCTGTGTGTGCTACTTCACCTCCACGTATTTTGCTGTTTATTGCACGAATTCTACCTGAATTAATGCCTATTCCTGCTCGTTGTGCCACATACCTACCAATAGCCATATCCGATGAAAATATAGAAGGTAAAGTATCATCTGAGTCTACTAATACGCATGAAGCAAATTGTCTCATAGGTGTTCGTACACCTGCCATAATAGGTGTAGGTATATTGATTTTAAATTGAGAAATGGCATCATAATAACGTTTTACATACCACATACGTTCATCTTTGCTGTAGTTGGCAAATAATGTAGCGGCGATCATCATGTACATATATTGTGGTGTTTCATAAAGTTTACCTGTGCTTCTATCTTGTACA
>Ga0187833_10003250_pt1 | contig 16618 bp, 15 predicted proteins | sample ETNtaG_37_FD_167968 | JGI IMG/M metagenome (GOLD analysis project Ga0187833, IMG submission 167968) | Marine microbial and viral communities from oxygen minimum zone, Eastern Pacific Ocean - ETNP2014_SV_400_PacBio MetaG (Illumina Assembly) | ecosystem: Environmental > Aquatic > Marine > Hypoxic...
CACCGGTCATAGATGTGTACCCTATAGTATCTGTATCTCCTACCTGAGGGCTTACGTCTTCAACTGGGATCCCTAGCACTTCAGATACGTGTTGTGCGGCAGCGGGACGAAGGCCACCTATATCCATCGAACCGATTGTGAGGTTGACTGTACCGTCAAAGTTAACGTTTGCTATTGCACACGCTGCTCCGCTGCCGTTAATCCAGAATCCTGATGCCACTCCTCTTCCCCTGTACTTACCATCGATCGTACTAGTGTAATGGTCGTGCTCTTTGACGGCCTGGGCAGTTTCGATGCATCCAATCTTGGGATTGGTTATGCCCGATGGCCGAATAGTTCCCTCTTTTGCCCCGTTCATTATCCTGAGATCCAGCGGATCTATCCCCAATTTCTCGGATAGTTCATCCAGCAAGGTTTCTGCTGCAAATGCTCCGAGGGGAGCTCCAGGAGCTCGGTATGCGGTCGTTTTTGGCTTGTTGTTTACAATGTCATAGCCATCAATCAACACGTTTTCAATATCGTAAGGTGTGAAAATGCAATTTGCTGCCGCTCCCACCGGTGAGCCGGGGAAGGCACCTGCTTCAAATTTAAGGTCTGCGTAGGCAGCTAGGATTTTGCCATAGTTATCAGTGCCAATCTTGACTTTCATATAACAACCGGACGTAGGTCCCGTAGCCTCTAAAACCTCTGTTCGACTCATAGTAACTTTTACAGGAACTCCAGCCTTTTTCGACAACATTGCGGCGATCGGTTCCAAATAAATGGTTGTTTTACCTCCAAATCCTCCTCCAATTTCCATTGGTACTACCTTGATAGAGGAGTAGGGAATACCCAGTACCACAGATGTTCTGTCCCTAATCTGAAAATGTCCCTGCGAACTGCCCCATATGGTTGCCCGGTTGTTTGCAGTCCACCAGCCTGTTGCTGAGTGAGGCTCAATATATCCCTGGTGAACCGTTGCAGTTCGGAATTCTCGTTCAACTATATGAGCAGAACCGGCGAACCCTTTCTCCACGTCACCTAGTCGAAGTTGCGCATGGCTTGCTATGTTGTTTTCATACTTTTTGTGAAGTAAAGGCGCCCCTTCAGCTAAAGCCGCCTCTACAGTAGAAACCGAATCTAAGATTTCATAGTCGACGGTGATTAAGTTAAGGGCCTCCTCTGCCATGTGAGGTGAACTTGCTGCTACTGCGGCGATTGGATGACCCTTATAAAGGACCTTTTCGCCAGCCAGTATGTTGTCTGTTTGTTCTTTGGGGTTTAAAGGAGGTCCGGGTATGATTGAAGCTGATTTATTCTCATGTTGAGGGAAATCAGTATTAGATATTACGGCATGTACTTCGGGATGAGCCTCAGCTTTAGACGTATCAATAGATATTATACGTGCATGTGCATGAGGGCTTCGTAATATACTTCCATGGATCATGCCAGGTAAATTCATGTCGGCACCATACAGTGCCTTACCTGTAACCTTGTCATATCCGTCGTGGCGTACGGGTCGCTTGCCGACAGCACTGAACTCGGTGTTGGGTGTCGTAGTCATATTCAAGACCTTTCCTTCGCTTTTTCATGATAGACGCGATTTAACGCAACCTGCCTGCCCAAACATCTGTCCCAAAGTTCAGACTTAACCGGGCACCTTGCAAGCCATCTGATTACGTCCGCGATTGTAGCATAAGAAAGACTCGGAATCGTACGTGTTTTGTGCCTGTGTGATATACTTTCCAGACTAATTTGGCTGGCATTTATGCCCGCCTTTTTTGTTCTGTATCAGTCTTTGTAATCCGGAAGAGAATCAGATTCCGATTCTGTTTTGGCAAGTCATGAGTTCAGAGGAGTTTTATAGATGATTGAGGTTATTAAGGGCGGAGGAATTACTTCAGCGGAAGGTTTCGTGGCCGGAGGCACTTACGCAGGCTTAAAGACGGAACCAGATTCCCTTGACCTTGGAATCGTTCTCTCAGATCGACCAGCAAATGCAGCGGCAACCTTTACATCAAACAGTATCGAATCACCATCTGTGAGCGCTAGCAGAAAACGCCTGCAGCGAGGAGAGGCGCGCGGCGTCGTTGCTAACAGTGGTTGCGCAAATTGCTCTGTGGGGTCACAGGGCTATACTGACGCTGAAGAAATGGCTGAACTTGCTGGGATTCATACGGGAGTATCTGGCGAGGAATTGTTTGTTGCAAGCACTGGGGTGATAGGTGTCGAACTTCCGATGGCACTCATTAGGCAAAACATAACTAACGTGACCCTAAGTGGAGATGGTGGTACGGACTTTGCTCGTTCAATCATGACAACTGATAGCAAGCATAAAGAGAGAGCAGTTTCATTTGTTCACGCTGGAAAGACAGTAACAGTTGGAGGAGTTTCAAAAGGCGTTGGTATGATTCATCCCAACATGGCAACAATGCTTTGTTTCGTCTCCACGGATGCAAGTGTAGAACAGGACTATTTGCAGAATGTCCTTTCAGGAGCTGTAGACTCATCTTTCAACATGATAGATGTGGATGGAGATCAAAGTACAAACGATACGGTAGTGATCCTAGCGAACGGTGCTTCTGGAACTCCACAAATCAAAGATGGTTCGGCAGGCTCAGATTCTTTTGTGGAGGCTCTGACCTACGTTTGTACGGAATTGGCGAAAGAGTTGGCGGGAGATGGGGAAGGTGCTCAGCGATTAATAGAAGTAACCGTTGAAGGTGCCCAAACGGTAAGTGAAGCCAGGATATCGTCTCGTGAGATAGCTTCGTCCCTCCTTGTCAAAGCGATGGTACACGGTAGAGATCCTAACTGGGGCAGGTTAGTCATGGCTCTCGGCAAAAGCGGAATAACTCTTGACGAATCCAAACTGGACATCTTCATCAGCGACATACATATAGTGCATGAGGGAATCGCAATACCTTATTATCGGGACGCAGTAGTAAGTGCAATGGGTAATGATGAAATCAAGTTCCGTGTTGCGCTGAATATTGGAGACCATTCCGCCACTGCGTGGGGGTGTGATCTAACGGAAGAATATGTCATATTCAACTCCGCCTATAGCACATAACTTGTTGGCCGGCAGCCAACCAATAGAATTTATGTCTCTATCAAAAATACCTGAAAATAGACTTCGTGAGAGCGAAGAGCTTTGGAGTGCCGGATCGGGTGCTCCTGATCTTCAATCTGAAGCAATTCAGGAAAGTGTCGCCCCCTCATTGGAAGGTGAATTAGATAATCCAATTGTCATAAAAATTGGTGGAAGCACACTCGGGAGTCATGACACTACCCTTGAAGATGTTATCGCTTTACAAGGTGAGGATCACAAGTTAGTAGTTGTTCATGGCGGTGGAAAGATCATCTCAGATTGGATGGAAAGGCAAGGAGTCCGACCCCGATTCGTTAAGGGACTCCGGGTAACAGATTTAGCAAGTCTCGATATCGTAGTGGCGGTGCTAACTGGATTGATTAACAAGAGCTTGGTGGCGTCAATAAACAGCAGGGGAGGAAAGGCAGTAGGACTTTCGGGAGCTGACGGAAGTATGGTTCAGGCTTCCATAGCTAATCCAGAATTGGGGTACGTAGGGAAGATCGAAAATATTAACCCCGACCCTATATATGCTGCTCTTTCTGCTGGCTATATTCCAGTGATAGCACCTGTGGGATTTGATGCTTCAAGAAAGCCAGACGAAGTGGGGTCACTGCTCAACATAAATGCTGATACTGTGGCCGGTTACATCTCCTCCTCTCTAAAGGCGAAAAGAATGGTGTTTCTTACTGACGTGGAAGGAGTCCTAGATTCATCGAGGCGTCTGATTCCTAGGATTACGCAAAGACAGGCTCATTCTCTTATTCGGTCGAATGTGATCGGTGGAGGTATGTTGCCTAAAATAGAAGCTTGTTTGGAAGCAATAGAAGGCGGAGCGATTTCTCAGATAATTGACGGTCGGGAATCACGCGCGCTCAAGAATCTTCTATCCGGGAAGAACCTGGGTACAAGGATCGGATAGGTTTATTTTTTTATGACAACAGGTTCGTTTCCCCCGTTTAACTTTGAGAACGTTTCTCTCCCCGAAAGGTTATCAGGTCGTATGAAATGGGTCGCGGTTGCCGCGGTCGTTGTGATCCTTCTTATTCTACTTTCACTGTTTCGTGGAATATATGCCGATTGGCTTTGGTTCGGCGAACTCGGATATAGAGGAGTTTTTGTAAAGGTAATACTTACAAGAGCAATCCTGTTCGCTGTGGGATTCAGTATTGCTGCTATATTCGTTGCGGCAAGCTTATTCGCAGCATATAAAGCCAGTTTTGGGCCGGTAGGCGCATCTATTCCGGATTCTGCGGTGTCGCTTACAAGAAAGACAGTGTTAGTTGTCTCCGTGCTAGTTGTGATCGTGTTGGGCGTGATATTTGGGTCAATATTCTCTTCAAAATGGGAACTATTCCTGCGGTTCACTAATGCGGCTAGCTTTGGCGATAAGGATCCAATGTATGGAAAAGACATTTCTTTTTTCGTTTTCGAGCTCCCAACCTATGCATTTGTACAAGGATGGATATTCTCGGTTTCTATCGTAGCTTTACTGGGAGCTGGGCTGATTGCTTTCGTCAACTTTATCGTCAGAGGTGTTAGCTTCACGTTGACACCTGCCCTTCGTAAACAGGCTGTCTTCATAGGCGCACTTATAGTCCTTATTGCAACCGCTGGTTTATGGGTGGACAGGTTACAACTTGTTCACTCCGAGGGTGGGGTTGTGTATGGGGCTACCTACGCCGATGCATATGCAAGGCAACTGGCCTTATGGATTCTTTTTGGACTGGGATTGCTTACAGCCGTAGTGATGGTTATCGCTGCATTTATGAATAGGATGCGTATTGTTTTTGGAGTACTAGGTCTTTGGATCATCTTAATATTGGTTTTAGGGACTGGATGGCCCTCCGTAGTTCAACAGTTCTCAGTTGACCCTAACGAATTCTCTAAAGAAGAGAAATATATAAGTTGGAATATGGAGTTTACTCGTAAAGGTTATGGTCTAAGCGATATCGAAGAAAATTTCTATGAGGCCGAAGGTGAGGTAACCGCAAATCTTGTTTCTAATAATAGAAAGACAATTGAGAATATAAGACTTTGGGATTATCGACCACTTACAAGTGTTTATAAACAAATTCAGCTTATTCGCCCTTACTACGATTTCAAGGATGCTGACGTAGACAGGTACACAATAGGCGGAGATTACAGGCAGGTATTACTGGCAGCTCGCGAGGTAGCACCTGAAAAATTAGACGAGTCAGCCCAGACATGGGTAAATACCAAGCTAACGTACACACATGGTATAGGTATTGCGATGAGTCCTGTCACCGAGTTTACTCCTGAGGGAAGACCGGTGTTTTTCGCAAAAGACATACCTGCAGGTGGAGAGATTCCTATTTCCCCCCCCGACAAGCCACAGGAAGCAGAAATAATAGTAGAGAATCCCCGCATCTATTACGGAGAGAACACTCTAGATTATGTGATTGTTAATACGAATACGGAAGAACTTGACTATCAAACTGGGGAAGGAGATCTGAAAAAGACTAATTATGAGGGTGATGGTGGGGTATCCGTCGGCTCCTTTATCAGAAAACTTGTCTATGCATGGGAAATGGCTGATGTGAATATTCTTATCAGCAGTGAGCTTAATGCTGAAAGTCGGATTCAGTATAGGAGGACTATTCGGGATAGAGTCAAAACCATTGCACCATTCCTTTCTCTCGATGGAGATCCTTATATAGTCGCGGATGGAGGTGGGCTGGTCTGGGTGCAAGATGCATACACGACGTCGGACCAGATGCCTTATTCTGATCCGGTAGCTAATGGTTTTGATACGGGAAGTAGTGGTTCTGACCACTACAATTACATACGTAACAGTGTGAAGATAGTCGTCGATGCCTATGATGGCGGAATTGAGTTCTACCTCTGGGATGACTTGGATCCTTTAGCGGCGACTTATCGTAAAATCTTTCCCGACTTATTTTCGGACACGGAAAACATGCCTGATTCTTTGCGTGCCCATATGAGATATCCACAAGGGCTTTTCTCTGTCCAAGCTGAGAAATACATCAAATACCATATGAAGATTCCCGAGCATTTTTACGGCAATGAGGATCTTTGGGCCATTCCACAGGAGAAATTCGGTCAAGGTGAAACACTACAAGTCGTAGAACCTTACTACGTCATCATGAAACTTCCAGGGGAGGAAACGGAAGAATTCGTCCAACTCATGCCTTACACTCCCACTGGGCGTCCTAATATGGTCGGTTGGATTGCTGCGAGAAGCGACGGGGCAAACTATGGAAAGCTAGTTGCTTACAACTTTCCTAAGGACAGGCAAGTAGATGGACCAGAACAGGTAGAGGCACGGATAGATAACGATCAAGACATCTCTGCGTGGTTTACCCTGAGGTGCTCACAAGGGTCAACCTGCATAAGGGGAAACCTCCTTGTGATTCCTGTTGGAGACTCCCTTCTTTACGCAGAACCTGTATATATTCAAGCAGAGGGTGTCAGCTTTCCCGAACTGAAGAAAGTTATCTTGGCTACCGCGCACAAGGTAGTTATGGCTGATTCTCTTGAAGAAGCTTTATATCAATTGACCGGACACCAGACGGGAATCGGGGTTGCTTCAGATGCTGTCATGACTAGCCCGGTGAAAACAGAGTCAGCTTCGGGAACCGTCTCCACCTCATCAAGTGGCGATGTAAAACAGGGTGACAAGATCAAGAACTCTTTAGATATACTTCGGGCTGAACTTGATGCGTTAGAAAAGCTTCTGGAAAATCTAGAGAATGTTAGGTAAAGGAGAATAGAATGACCACCTCGGAACAATGGAAAGAACTGGAAAGTAAGTACTACATGTTTTTGGTTCGTCGACAACCCATGGTTCTTGAACGTGGTGAAGGCGCTAGAGTCTGGGATGTGGATGGGAAAGAATATTTGGACTTTACTTCAGGGTGGGCTGTAAATAATGCTGGCCATTGTAATGAGGCTGTTGCTGATGCCATCGCAGAACAGGCGAGAACGCTGGTACAAACCTCCAACCAGTTTTACACGATCCCTCAATTGAAGCTGGCCGAGATACTTGTGGAAAACAGTTGCCTGGACAAGATATTCATATGCAACAGTGGTGCTGAAGCCAACGAGGGGGCAATCAAACTCGCAAAAAAGTACGGTAAGAAAAACAAAGATGGTGCATATGAAATCATCACGGCGCTAAATTCCTTCCATGGGCGTACTATGATGAACGTGTCAGCTACAGGGCAGCCACATTACCAGGAATTATTTGAGCCAATTCCTACGGGATTTACACATGTTCCTTACAATGACTTGGCGGCCATAAAGAATGCCACTAACGACAATACGGTGGCGGTTATGATCGAGCCGGTCCAAGGGGAAGGGGGTGTCAATATACCTTCCATAGAATATCTACGTGGTGTAAGGGAATGGTGTGACGATAACAATATGCTTCTCATTTTTGATGAAGTTCAAACAGGCCTTGGCAGACTGGGGACCTTGTTTGGATACGAAAGTTTTGGTGTGGAGCCCGATATCATGTCTCTTGCCAAAGGTCTCGGCGGCGGGGTTCCAATTGGTGCGTTCTTAGCCAAGGATTCGGCTTGTGCTTTTGACCCAGGGGACCATGGATCTACTTTTGGGGGTAATCCGCTCACCTGCGCAGCGGCTCATGCCTCCACGAAATATCTTATTGATAATAATGTTGCTGAGAATTCAGCCAAAATGGGCGAGTACTTAGGTGAAGGGCTCAAGAGACTACAGGCTGACTACGAATTCATAACGGATGTTCGCGGAATGGGATTAATATGGGCGGTGGAATTCGATTCAGAGATTACCCCTGAGGTTATACCTGCGTGTAATGAGGCTGGCATACTCATGAACCCAATGAGACCCAACGCAATCAGGCTAATGCCAGTTCTGACGATAACGAAAGAAGAAATCGATGAAGCGCTTGCCAGGTTGAACGAAGGCCTGAAAAATGCCACTTCATGATAGGAAATAATTATTGAACTGGAGTGATTTGCATTCTGAGGGAGTTATTTTCGGCGGTGCTGTCTCAGGTGGGCTTGACAGTTGTACTGTAACTCATTGGTTGTACAAGCACGGCGTGGATGTAAAGTGTTTCACCGTTGATCTTGGCCAACCTGATGAAGAAAATTTACAATTTGTAGCTGACAGGATGATTTCCTGCGGCGCTTCTGATGCGACCATTATTCCTGGGCAAAAATCCCTTGCTGAAGCAGGCCTAAAAGTAGTTCAGTCGCAGGCAAGATATGAAGGAGGCTATTGGAATACGACTGGAATAGCTAGACCAGTAACGGTTCAAGCCATCCTAGATGAATTCGAACGCCGCGAAATTGAAATACTATTCCATGGAGCTACAGGGCGTGGTAACGACCAGGTCAGATTTCAGCTGGCTGCAAATATGGTAAATCCCAATATTAAAGTCTACGCACCTTGGAGAGACCAGAAGTTCCTTGAACAATTTCCGGGAAGAAGGGAGATGATCAAATACTGCGAATCTGAAGCTCTTCCTATACGGCCAGCAAAGGAATCTAGATACTCCACAGACGCCAATTTCCTAGGTTTAACCCACGAAGCAGGAGACCTCGAAGACGTAACGATAAGTCCTGATTTCGTGGAACCTGGCATGGGCGTATGGCCATGGGATGCTTCTGACGTGCCTGAGTATGTGACCGTTAGATGGGAAGCTGGCATACCTGTCGCAGTTGACGATGCCCCAATGCCCTTAACTGAGATTTTTGTTCACTGTAATCAACTTGCAGGTCGTCATGGTGTTGGAATAGGCACCCACGTTGTTGAAAACCGATTCGTTGGGATCAAATCTAGGGGTATTTATGAGTCGCCAGGTATGGAATTACTGGGAAGAAGTTATGAATTTCTTTTGCAGTTTGTTTTAGACAGAAGGGCACGGGAGCATTTCGAGGATATATCCAAGATGATAAGTCGACAGATATATCAAGGATACTGGCTGGATCTGGCCACATCTTCGGCTCTCTCCTCCCTTGAAATATTTAGTCAGTTAGCAACTGGGACAATACAACTGAAGCTTTACCGAGGGAATGTTTTCTTCGAAACAGCAGATGATACATTCGATGCGATGCCTTACTCCTTGTATACAGACGACGGGTCTATGGAGTCGACGGGTACTTATGATCACGCGGATGCCGAGGGTTTTCTAAACGTCTTGGGTGTGTCGGCTCGAAATTTTGGTAATCGACAATCCAGTCGTCTTGATCGGTAGGTTCAAGTAGCGACATACGACAGGAATAACGTCTTGGTAACTAGGACATCAGAAGACGATCGAAAGCAGATAGTCAACATGGTTCGCGAATTCGTTAAACGTGATGTTGAGCCGATTGCTTCTGCCTATGATAACGATGATATTTATCCACATGAGCTGATCCCTAAATTGCAAGAGCTCGGTCTTTTTGGTATCACTATCCCTATCGAATATGGGGGTATGGAACTGGATTTTACGACCTTCGCTATGATTTTTGAGGAAATAAGTAAAGGATGGATGAGCTTGTCAGGGATCATAGGAACCCATCATGTGCTCAGTCACATTGTCTCGACTTATGGGACTGATGAGCAGAAAGAAAGGATTCTTCCTCGCATGGCAACGGGAGAACTAAGAGGTGGTCTTGCCCTGACAGAATCTGATGCTGGTAGTGACGCGCAAAACATTTCAACAACCGCGCACAAAGACGGGGAAGAGTATGTAATAAACGGCAGAAAAATGTTCATTAGCAATGGCGAGAACGGGAACGTTTTCGCTTTGATGGCCAAAACGAACCCAGAAGCAAATCCTGCTCATCGAGGGATCAGTTGTTTCATATTTGAAAAACCGGTTGCCGGTTTCAAGGTGGGACAGCATATAGATAAGCTTGGATATCGGGGTATAGACACTTGTGAGTTACTTTTCGATGATTGCAGGATACCCATTGAAAATCTCATAGGAGGCCAGGAGGGAAGAGGATTTCATCATGTTATGGCAGGGCTTGAGACCGGGCGAATTAATATCGCCGCCAGAGCAGTCGGTGTCGCTCAAGCTGCCTTTGATGCTGCTATAGAGTACTCTCAAAAGCGCCATACGTTCGGTAAACCTATATCAGAGCACCAAGCAATTCAGCTGAAATTGGCCGAGATGGCATCTAAAATTCACGCCGCTCGACTGATGGTCTACGACGCTGCTGAGAAAAAGGACATTGGGGAAAGGAATGATCTGGAGACCGCAATGGCAAAACTTTTCGCTAGCGAAGTCTGTGGTGAAGTGGCCATGGAGGCCATGCGTGTACATGGTGGGGTCGGGTACACCAAAGAGCTTCCGATCGAAAGATACTATAGAGATGCTCCCCTTATGATCATAGGTGAAGGCACCAATGAAATCATGAAACTACTTATCGCAAAACGCCTCTTACAGAACCACGCTATTTAGGGCAGGAGCAAATAAATGCCTGAGAACAATCTTATTATCGATTCCAAGGACACGTTCGGGGGGTGGTTTGAAGACTTTTGTCAAGGCCAAGTGTTTAAACACTGGCCTGGTAAAACTATCACGGAAATGGATAATCATCTTTTCTCTCTATTAACAATGAATGATAACCCTTTGCATACTGACGCTCACTACATGGATGGTCACCAACATGGAAAAATCCTTGTAAACGGTTTGTTAGTAATGAGCCTCGTTGTGGGGATGAGCGTAAGACAAACATCCGGAAAGGCTATAGCTAACCTGGTTTATGAAAAAGTCACGCATGACGGCCCGACATTTCACGGAGACACGATATACGGCGAAAGTGAAGTATTAGAGGTAACAGAGTCTCGTTCAAAACCAGATAGAGGTATCGTTCACTTAGAAAGCAGAGGTATCAACCAAAGAGGAGAGCAAGTGCTTACGTTGCAGAGGAAGTTTCTTGTGAAAAGGCGCATTGATTGAATCTGTAAATTATCTCACTCTGCACTAGGTTGACTTGCTGATATCTGGATCATTTAGAAGGGTAAGTGCAATGTGACGCCAGTGGACAGCTATGGCAAATAGGCTTAGATTTGCAACGAGCCTTAGAATGCTCAACGATCAAAGCGTGATATTGTTGAAATGTATAGGTAGTCTTGTGCATATGACTAACAAAAAAAGCTTGCCAACTATCGTAGGAATCTTGCTCTACTGAGTAACCTAGCCGAGTAAATAGCCTCTTGGTGTAGGTATCCACGATGAAAACTGATTTCCCGAGCGCGTAAAGTAATATAGCATCGGCTGTCTCAGGTCCTATGCCATCTATAGTTAGTAGCTGTGATCTTGCCGTACCGGTTGGAAGTCTCTTGAGGGCTTCGATCTTGCCATCGAAATTTACCATTAAATAGCTTGAGAGAGATTTCAGGCGATCCCGTTTCACATTATGGAAGCCTGCTGAATAGATTAGTTGGGAGAGATGATCTCTTGGCATTTCATTAATTATTTCCAAATCCAGTGCATGAGCGGATTTCAGGGAGTCGATCGCTTTCTCCACGTTTGACCACGAAGTGCCCTGGGTTAGTATTGCACCTACCATGATTTCAAAGGCAGTCTCTGCAGGCCACCATTGCTGCCAGCCGTAATGTTTTTTGAGATCTGAATATACTATCTCTGGCGAAATCACTTGTTATATCCGGCTTGGCTGAATTTCAAATTACCCTGTTAGGGATAGGATCAAAATCATTGTAGGAATAGAATAACCGCAAGTATAACTAACTGGGGGTAGCCTAATTGTCGATGTCAGTGTTTCTAGAAAAACTTGAAATGTCTGTAAATGCAAGTAACTCTCTGGTGTGCGTAGGCCTTGATCCTGATCCCAATAGAATGCCGATCCAAAACGTTTTTGAGTTTTGTGCAGGTATAGTCGATGGTACAGCTGAATACTCTGGAGCTTATAAGCCTAACCTCGGGTTCTTTGAAGCGCTGGGAATTGATGGCCTGATAACGCTTAAGAGAATGGTTGAATATATACACGATCGCTATCCTGGCAAGCTCGTAATTGGTGACGGGAAAAGGGGTGATATTAACACTACGAGCGCACGTTATGCGACTGCCCTTTTCGAATTTTGGGATTTTGATGCTGTTACTGTAAACGCCTACGGAGGACGAGACTCCATACAACCATTTCTCAGCTATGAAGATAGAGGGGTGTTCGTGTGGTGCAAATCATCAAACCCAGACGGAGGACAGTTTCAGGGTGAAAGATCACGACCAGGAGCAGAACTCGCACTTTTTGAACGCATGGCAGAAATGTCAACGGAATGGAACGAAAATGGCAACCTGGGTCTGGTAGTTGGTGCAACTTATCCGGCAGAGTTAGAGAAAGTAAGAGAACTAGCTCCTGGCATTCCTATTCTCATACCGGGTGTTGGTTCTCAACAGGGTGACCTAGCGAGATCCCTGAGAGCTGGTACGGAAAGAGGTTTTGCAAATATTCTGATTTCATCTTCTCGAAGCATTAACTATGCTTCCAACGACGCAAAAAACTTTTCGCAAGCTGCGGGTAAGGCAGCAAATATGCTGAGAGAGGAAATCAACGCTGTTTTGAATGATATCAATCGTCAGTAGTGAGTGATTTTGATACAACCATTTAACATTGGGGATCGAGTCTTATTTAAGAAACGACACCCATGTGGAGGCTTTGAATGGACCGTAGATAGGATAGGTGCTGACATAGGGCTTATCTGCCAAAAGTGTGGCCGTCGGTTGGTAATGACCCGAGCCGATGTTGAGAAACGAGCAAAGTCTATATGTTCTTTTCAATCATGAAAATGCGCACAAGCCTTTCCCCCCCCCAGTGAGACTTACTATAGGTTTCGTTGACAGTTATGCTACTCGTACTTAGAATTGCTGGCCCTGTTCGGGAAAACATTGATGAATATACTCAGGAGGTATGGCCAGATGAGGGAGCTGGAAATAGAAAGCATCCGCGTCAGGCAGGAAACCCAGCAAAGAGCCGTAGTCCTTCGGGTTAAGGATTCCGATTTGTTCTTGCCGATTTTTGTGGGGCATTTTGAAGTTGAGGCAATCCGCTTAAAATTGATGGACGTTGACGTTCAGCGTCCCATGACTCACGATCTTCTTGGTGCGGTTATAGGTAATCTGGGTGGATCCGTGGATAGAATTGTTGTATCCGAACTAAAGAATGATACTTTTTACGCAAAGATACTGGTCGAATATAATGGGGCAACCATTGAAATTGATTCTCGACCCAGTGATGCCATCGCACTTGCGGTTAGAGCCAATGCTCCTATATTTGCAGAGGAGGGTGTGGTGGAACAGGCTGGTGTGAACTTGGCTAATGAAATTGCTGAAGCTGGAGCAACTTCCGCAGGAAATCAGACAGATATTCCTGTTGATGAAGAAGAGTTGAGGGGGCTTTCGGCTTTTACTGATTTCATTGATACGCTGGATCTAGAAGACCTGGGCAAAGACGGTTAGGCCCTCAGTACTGATTAGAGCCGGTCCGTACCCATAATTGGCTTTGGCCTTCTTTGACCGCTATCTTGACATTGTGATAATCTTAACAACCGTTCGCGAGGGGTCTTATGAACTCCAAGAGGATGGGGACAATCCTCCGTCTTATGGGTATTGGCTGGTATGTAGGTATATGTATTGCCGCCGGGGCGGTTTCGGGCCTGTGGGCTGACGATCGGCTTGGCCTTAGTCCATTCCTAACCTTGACTGGCGTAGGCGTGGGCCTAATCGCGGCGATAGCGGGAATGTACCGGATGCTTTTAGCTGTCCTGGGGTACATTTCTGATAAGGACTAAATTAGGAGAACTAGGAATAGTGGCGAAGCTGCTGGGCAGCCCCAAGGCCCTGTCGATAACTATAATCGTCGCGGCTGTTTTCGTGGTCAGCATTCTCGGCGGCGCTCTGGGAAACGCATTTGGGCTAGGCTTTTTGGCAAGCTCGCTTCCGGCCATCCAACTTCCAGCGGAGAGAGTGGTAAGAGGTTTTCATACCCCTCTCGGAGACTGGGACCTCATGAATACCATGGTGACTACTTGGCTTGCAATGGCTGTTCTTACGGCTCTTGCACTTCTAATTAGAAGTCGGCTAAGGGAAACCCCAGGCCGCCTTCAGGCTTTGTTCGAACTTATTTTTGAATTTTTTCTGGGCCTTTGTGAAAGTGTCGCTGGTAAAGAGAGAGCGAGGAGATTTTTCCCCCTAGTTTTCACGATCTTCATCTTTATTGTTGTTGCTAATTGGATGGGGATATTGCCCGGATTTGGAACGATAGGTCGTGTAGCCGATCCTACGGAAATTGCACGCCACCACGGCGATTATGAATATAGTGACCCTGCTAAGGTCACAAGACATACGGAAGGCAATACTGTTAAATCGACGGGTCATGTTTCTGACCCAAGTGAAGATGCTCACGGTGATCATCTTTCATCTGTAAAACTTCACGTTTTTAGTGGAACTGGGTCGATTTCATTTCTCTCACCTGGATCTCTAAGCGAGGAGCTTACCTTCTCCGAATATAAGAAAAATAACGGTGAGTTAGGGGAAGGGAAGCGAGCTGGCCATCTCATCCCGTTCTTAAGAAGCGCCAACACAGATGTCAACATGACTCTCGCTATGGCTATTGTTGCAATGATAATGGTCCATTATTGGGGATTTAACATATTGGGAGCTTTCGGTCATGCCGGTAAGTTTATAAATTTCAGAGAAGGTCCTATAGGCTTTTTCGTTGGTATACTCGAACTTATAAGCGAAATTGCCAGAGTAATAGGTTTCACATTTAGGCTTTTTGGAAACATATTCGCCGGTGAAGTATTGCTTATGGCGATGGGATTTCTTTTACCCTTAATAGGCATAATACCGTTCCTAGGGCTGGAGTTATTTGTCGGTCTTATACAGGCGTTTATTTTTGCTATGTTGACATTGGTGTTCGCATCCATGGCTAGCGTCAGCCACGGTGGAGATGAACATCATTGACGATTTTATTGACGTGATAGTTTGTTTGGTTTGAGTCAAAAAACTTCAGATACTTAATAAAAGGGAGGAAAATTTAATGGAAGGCGATGTTATGAATATTGGTGCTGGGCTTGCCATAGGCTTAGGGGCGGTTGGACCCGCTATCGGCATAGGTTTGCTAGCTGGTAAAGCTATGGAGGCACTGGGCCGAAACCCTGAAGCTGGCGCGCAGATTCAGCAAAACATGATTTTGGCGATCGCGTTTACGGAAGCAATTGCAATTTATGCATTGGTTGTAGCAATTATTATCAAATTTGTTTAAGGAATATCCTGCCACTAACATGTCGAATGGTTTCGAACGTGGTGTCGTTAATTAGGAGTTCTGAATGGATGCACTAGGGATAAATCTGCCTGGTCTGATTACTCAGATTGTCAGCTTTATTGTCCTTTTCTTTATTCTATCGAAGCTTTTGTACAAGCCACTTGTCTCTCTTCTAGATCAAAGGGCTGAAAAGATCAAGGATGGTCTTGAGGCCGCTGAGCGAGCAAGAGAAGAGGCCGCCCGGTCTGAAGAATCTATACAAGAGCAACTGTTAGAAGCCAGGAGCGAAGGCCAGAGACTGATCATACAGGCCAGGGAAATAGCGGAGAAGTTTCGAGAAGAAGAAATGGAGAAGGCCAGAGAAGATATTGAAGCGGAAAGAACCCGAGCACAGGGGAATATTCAACGGGAACGGGATGCGGCTATTGAAGATCTTCGAAGAGAATTTGCCGGACTTGCTATAAGTGCTGCAGAAAAAGTAGTTAGGAGTTCCCTCGACGAGGATGGTCACAGAGAACTCATTGATAGCGTCCTAGAAGAAAGTTCAGCTGGAAAGAACTGATATGGCAAGATCCGTTTCAGCCAGAAGATATGCGCAGGCCGTGTATCAGCTCGCGGAAGAAAAGAATGAGATAGAGAAATGGTTGGATGATCTGGCGGTTTTGGCTGCGTCAGCACACGATGAGGTGTTCATTATATTTGCCAATTCGCCAAAGGTGGAGAGTGAAAAGAAATCTGCGGTGATAAAGGAAGCATTTGGTGAAACAGTTGGAGAACTTGCCATTAACTTGGTAAGCCTTCTCGCTGGTCGGGGCGCTGTGGCCGATCTCCCTGCCATAGCGGACGCATTTCAGGAATTCGTGGATGCAGATAGGGGTTTAGAAAGGGCAGAAATTGTTTCTGCAGTGGAATTAACGGCAGATCAACAGAAAAATATATCCGATGCCCTCTCGGTCCTCATCGGGAAGAAACTCACTGTGGTAACGAGAGTTGATGAGTCTCTTCTTGGAGGTTTTGTGGCGAGGGTTGGTGATAGGCTCATTGACGGTAGCATCAGAACCAGGTTTGAAGATATGAGGAGAGAACTTGTTCGGGGTGTTTAGACTAAGCTTAGATGTTATTAAAATAGTTAATAACGGAGTTAAATCCGTTCGTATTGGAGGGTGATATGGCTGTCAGAGGACAGGACATAGCATCGGTTATAAAAAAGCAGATAGAAGGTTTCGGAACAGACCTGGGAATGGTGGACGTTGGGACCGTCCTAGTGGTCGGTGACGGAATTGCAAGGATTCACGGGCTATCT
>Ga0187833_10003251_pt1 | contig 16617 bp, 13 predicted proteins | sample ETNtaG_37_FD_167968 | JGI IMG/M metagenome (GOLD analysis project Ga0187833, IMG submission 167968) | Marine microbial and viral communities from oxygen minimum zone, Eastern Pacific Ocean - ETNP2014_SV_400_PacBio MetaG (Illumina Assembly) | ecosystem: Environmental > Aquatic > Marine > Hypoxic...
AAGAATCTAGTCCTACAGATATATTAAAAAACATATTGGTTGATCTAAAACTTAAAGGAAAAAATATTGGTATTGAATATGACTCATACGGTTTAACTGGAAGAAATACTTTAAAACTTAATAGTTTATTAAAAGACTTTGGAAATTTAGATGATAAATCTGAGTTAATTTCTCATTTAAGAGTTATTAAATCTGACGAAGAGATTGTTTATGTTAAAAAAGCAGCAAAACTTGCTGATAATGCTCTTGATGCAGTATGGAAAATTGCTAAAGCAGGAGTTGACGAAGGAAAAATCTTAGCAGAAATGCAAAAAGTAATTTTTGAAGGTGGTGGAGATTATCCAGCAAATGAATTCGTAATAGGTTCAGGTCATAATGCTTTGTTATGCAGGTATCAAACTGAAAAAAGAAAATTATCTAATCCTGATCAATTGACTATTGAATGGGCTGGCACATATAAACATTACCATTCAGTAATGATGAGAACCATACCTGTTGGTAAGGCTGATCCAAAACATTATAAAATGTATGAAGCTTGTCTTGAAGCATTAAATAACTGTAAAGAAAAGCTTATTTCAAGAAATATAGTAGGAGAAGTTTTTGATGCTCATGCAAAAACATTAGATAATTATGGCTATAAAAAATCTAGGATGAATGCTTGTGGCTATTCATTGGGAGCTACATTTTCTCCAACATGGATGGACGTCCCACCTATGATTTTCACTGGAAACCCATTAATTATAAAGCCTGGGATGGTATTTTTTATGCATATGATCTTGATGAACTCAGAATTACAACTGGCAATGAATTTAGGAGAAACGTATTTAGTAACCAAAACTGGCAATGAAAGACTTGGAAAACAGAAGTTGGATTTAGTCGTTTTATAGCTTCTTGTTGCAAGTTTGGTAATAAGCCTCAAAAAATTAATTAAATAGTGTAGTTACTACAGTAAAAAATATTAAGTTTACTAAATATGAAACTGGCTTAAAAAACACTGTTAATTGGTACCTGATGAACAATATTAATGAAATTACATAATTACCTGTTAATTAGTTTATAATTAAAAGAACCCTATGTTAAAGATAATTTCTAAAAATAACAATTTTAAGGTAGTTGTGATTGTTATTTTTATTTTAGCAATATTTCAAAATTTCGGATTTGCAAAAAATATATTCAAAATTTTAAAAAATAATTATAGTTCAAGATTAATTAATTCATACGCATATTGTCGTAATGAATCTATTGGCTTTTTGAGTTATGTAAAAAATAAATATAAAATCGACAAACCGATCCAGGTAAATAATTATTTTATATCGCCAAATCCATCATGGTTTTTTTTTAAAAACAATATTAATGCAAAAGTGCAAGATAAGATGATTTTATTAGGATATCTAGAAAATGAAGTTATCAAATTTAAAAAAACGAAAAATGAGTTTGTTAGCATTAGTGATATTAAAAAATTAAAGGACATCAATAAAATTGTTTTTGATGCAGGAAAACATAATAATAATAAAGAAATTAAGTTTGAAATATATCAACAAATCTACGGAGAAAGAAAAAAAATTTATACTTCAGACTTAAAATTAATTTCTAAAGGCACAAATGTTGTTGAATTGAATAAGAACTTTTCAAATACTTATTCGAACGCAAAAATTATAATTAAATTTATAAATGTGTTAAAAAATAAAAATATTAATTTTATTAATTTAGAACTTTATAAATCAAATGAAATAAATCTCTCTGACCATATAATTTATGAAAAGTCAGATAACTGCTATTTAATATCAAAAAATGACTGAGATTGTATCAATAATATTTCATATTTTTTTCTTAATTGTGCTTTCTCATTTACCCAATAAAATTATTTTTTTTTCAAAAAATGAAGATCTTCATATTCCCATATCAATAGTTTTATTATCCTTTGTACTTTTATTAATGTCTTTTTTAAGCATTGACTTAAAAATTGTAAGATATTTTCTTTGGATTGTTTTTTTTATTAATTTATTTTTTATATTTTTTGAAAAAAAATATTTATATCTAAAAAATATAAGATTCTTGCTTTTTTTGGTAATAGTTTTAGTTTTATCTTTAAATTTAGCGGTTAATTTAAAATTGGGATGGGATGCTCAAAACTATTGGATTATTAAATCATTGAACTTTGTAAATGGAGAAAATGTTTATAACTTAAAAAATTTGCCAAGACCCGATTACCCATACTTTGGGTCATATTTGTGGGCTGTCTTTTCATCAATATCTTTTTTAGGACACGAATATTTTGGAAGAATATTTTATATATACTTATTTTGTTCTTCACTGTTTACAATTTGCAATTTATTAGCATCTGAAAATAACTTTAAAGTATTTTTATTTTTGTTGTTAATAATTATTTTTAATAATAATTTTATATTCCAAGGATATCAAGAAGTACTAGTATTTTCTTATGCAATTTTTTTAACATATTTTATTTTTGAATTCAGAAACTCTCTTGGTGATGAAAAAATTATTTCATTAATATTAATAAATTTCTTTATATTATTTTGGATTAAGAATGAGGCGTTTATATTTTCAGTAATTTTTTTTATAAGTATGTTATTATTTTTGCCGCATAAAAAAATAAATTTTTTGATAGGATTTATCTTAATAATATTATCTAGAATATTTTTATATAAAATCTTTCATTTTGATTTAGATTTACAAGCTGGTAATTATGAAAAAATTAATTTATCATATTTAGGCGAATTTGTCACAATTGATAGAATTTTAACAATTGCCAAATACACGATTTTTTCATCATTTAAAGTGCCAATTATAATATTAATAGTAGTATCAAATTTTTTAATTTTTTCTTTAAAAAATAATTTTATTATTAAGGTATTGACTGCTAACTTGTTTTTAAGCTTGGTATTATTTTTCTTTGCATATCTTTTTACCACATTTCCGCTTTCATTCCATTTGATTACCTCGGCGGATAGACTATTATTTCAGATAGTGGGATTTAATATTATTTTAATTATTCTTTTAATAAATAAATTTAAAATAAAAAAATTATTTTAGTATTTTTGCCACAATATCCTTTAATTCAATATTTCTTGATGGGATTATAATTAGAAAATTTAATTTTTTTTAAATATATTTTAGACTCATTTTTTAATAATTCTTGTTATCAGTCCAAATTTAATAATGCAATAAAAAGCTCTTAGAGCATCTTTAATGCCAATTTTTTTACCTTCTTCATAAGTTCTCCCAAAATAACTTATTCCTACCTCAAAGATTTTTGGTTTTGGTCGTAAATTTGCCACTTTATGTGTTATTTCTATTTCGATACCAAATCTTTTTTCTTCTAAATTAATTTTTTCTAAAATTTCTTTTCTGAATAGTTTGTAACCAGTTTCAATGTCTGTAAGATTAAGATCTGATAAAATATTTGATAAAAGAGTTATTATATTATTAATAACTGAATGCCAAAAGAACAAAACCCTATTCATCTGTGAAGATTTAAATCTCGATCCATATACAACATCAGCATCATATTTTTCAAAAGGTAAAAGTAATTTATTATATTCTTCAGGATTGTATTCAAGATCCGCATCCTGAATAATAATTATTTCTCCAGTTGCATTTTCAAAACCTTTATTAATTGCATTTCCTTTTCCTTTGTTAAACTCTATATTAATTAATTTACTGTATAGGCTTTTGTTATTATCTAAATATTCTAAGGTCTTATCGTTTGAACCATCATTAATAACAATAATTTCAAAATTTTTTGAAAGTTTTTCTTCTACTTTTTTAATTTTTTCTAAAACTTTTAATATAGTTTTCTCTTCGTTATAAACAGGTATAACAACAGAAATTTTCATAACAGACATAAATAAACTAATAATAGAAATATTGTAAAAAAAAAATTATTTTAAAATTATTAGTATAAACTGTAAATAATGTACATAGATAAAAAAAATTATTGGTTGAGATTACCTATAATTGATAAATTTTTAAAAAAAATAATTTTAAAAAATCGAATTAAGATTTATAGAATTTTTGAGAAAAACTCTAGTTTTGATGAAAATACTAAAATTATAGATGTTGGTACAACACCAATTTTAGATGAACATGAAAATATAATTTTTCATCATTATAAATGGACAAAAAATATTACTGGTTTTTCAAATCAAGATTGCACTATTTTGAAAGAAAATCTATTCAAATCAAATAATTTTGTTTTGGGTGATGCCAAAAATATAAAATGTAAAGATCACGCATATGACGTTTCTTTTTGTTCAGCAACTATTGAACATGTTGGAAGTTACTTAGATCAAAAAAAATTAATTTCTGAACTTACGAGAATTTCCAAAAAGTATATATTTATAACCACCCCTAACAGAAATTTTCCAATAGATTTTCATACAAAATTACCATTAATTCATTTGTTACCTAAAAAAGTTCACAGGAAAATATTGTATATTTTTGGCCTAAATTATTTTAGCAAAGAGGAAAATTTAAATCTCTTAAACACAAATGAAATAAAACAAATTTGCGAAGAATTGAATATAAAAAATTTTGAAATAATTTATAATAAATTTTTCTTTCTAAACTCAAATATAATATTAATAATAAAGAAATAAAATCTATCTATTATTGCTCACCAAATATAAACAAAAATAAATAATTAATTTTTGTTTTCTTTAATAGTCTTTATATTTAGTTCTTTCAGTTGTTGATCTGTTGCCACTGATGGAGCATCCATTAGCAGATCTTGGGCATTTTGATTTAGCGGAAACAGGGTAATTTCTCTTATATTTTCTACATTCGCCAGTAACATTACTATCCTATCTATGCCTGGAGCCAATCCACCGTGTGGAGGAGCCCCGTAAGATAGCGCTTTAATCATTCCTCCAAATTTACTATTAACATCTTTTTTTAAATATCCAACTTTTGAAAACACTTTATAGAACATTTTTGGAAGATGATTTCTGATGGCACCTGAGGATAGTTCAATACCATTACATACCAAATCATATTGTTCTGCAAGAATTTTAAGAGGATCTATTTTATCAAACTCCTCGTAGCTTACCTTTGGCATAGAAAATGGATTATGACTAAAATCAATTTTTTTTTCTTCTTCGTTATACTGATATAATGGATAATCTACAATCCAACAAAATTGAAATTGATTTTTTTGTATTAAATTCAAATCTTCAGCTATTTTTTGTCTTGCTAAACCAGAAATTTTTTCAGCAATTTGTTTTTTTTCACAAGAAAAAAATACAGCATCACCATCTTTAAGGTTGCATGCTTTAGCTATTTTATTTATTCCGTTATCAGAAAAAAATTTTGCAATAGGGCCTGACCCTGCAAGTTTATCTTTAATTTTTACTATTGATAAATAAGCAAGTCCATTAGCGCCTTCCGTTTTTGCCCATTCGTTTATATTATCATAAAAACTTCTCGGTTTTTTAAAAGTATTAAGGGCAGGAATTGCTCTTACAATAGCACCTTTATTAATTTGTTTTTTGAATATATTCAATGTAGTGTCAGCAGAGTCGAATATCTCGGTAACATCTGAAATTTTTAAAGGATTCCTTAAATCTGGCTTATCAGTTCCATATTGCAACATTGAATCGCTATAAGAAATTTTTTTGAATGGATAATCTGAAACTTTTTTTCCACATCCAAATTCACTGAACAAATCATAAAAGAGTGGTTCCATAGTTGAAAAGATATCTTCTTTTTCAACAAACGACATTTCTATATCTAGCTGATAATGTTCTCCAGGACTCCTATCTGCCCTACCATCTTCATCTCTAAAACATGGTGCAATCTGAAAATATTTATCAAACCCAGCTACCATTATCATTTGTTTAAATTGTTGAGGAGCCTGTGGTAATGCATAAAATTTTCCAGGATTTAATCGGCTTGGAACCAAAAAGTCTCTAGCACCTTCTGGGCTAGATGCAGTTAAAATTGGTGTTTGAAATTCGTTAAATCCCAAGCCAGCCATTTTTTTTCTAATAAAAGAAATCACTTTCGATCTTAAAATAATATTTTTATGCATTGTTTGTCTTCTGAGATCTAAAAATCTGTATTTTAGCCTTATATCTTCTGGATAATCCTGTTCTCCAAAAACTGGCATCGGTAATTCTTCAGCTTCGGATAAAATTTCTAACTCTTTAAACTCAACTTCTATTTTTCCTGTGGATAAATCTTTATTGATGGTTTCTAAGCTTCTTTTCAATACTTTTCCTGTTATAGAAATTACAGAATCAGGCTTAATTCTTTCTAAAATTTTAAAATTTGTATTTGAAGTCTCAATAACGCATTGCGTAATTCCATAGTGATCTCTAAGATCAATGAATAAGAGGTTACCATGATCCCTTTTTCTATGCACCCAGCCTGACAATTTTACAGTAGTATTTTCATGACTAGGTCGAAGCTCTGAACAATTATGTGTTCTGTATTTATGCAATTTTTACCTTATTTTTTTAATGCTTCTTTTATGGTTGCCAAATTAACCGGCTTACCTTTTTTTAAACTGAGTTTATCTACTTTATGAATAAATAAAAATATTTTTTCATATGATCGATCGATTCTTTTAATAATATATTCAATTAATTTTTTATCAATATTTATTTGCCTGTCAGATAAACATTTAATCAACAATGCATAAATTAAATTATCGTCAGGATTTTTAATTCCAATTATTAAACAATTTCTAATTCTTGAAATAAGATCAGGTAGTTTAAAATTAAATTTATTTAGTGGCTTCAAGGAAGTTATCAGTAAATATTTATTTTCCTGTTCTATTATACTTAAAACTGTGTATAACAAGTTTTCCGAAAAATTTTCATCTAAATCTTCAATAATTACAGTCTGCTTAGTTTTGAAATTTTGTATCGTTTCATCTGAAAATTTTCCAGAAAAAACTTTTATACAAGCAGTTTTTTTTTCAAAAATTGAAGCTAAGTGAGATTTGCCTGAGAATTTTTCTCCATATAGATTAATTGTCTTTTTAATCCATTTTGGCCAACAATTAATTAAATTATATGCCTCTTGATTGCTAGAAGATAAATAATAATCTTGATCTAAGTAATTTTTATTAAGCTTAAAGTTAAATAATATCTGATCTTTATTATTCATTGTATTACCCAAAGTCCTTCAGCATTAACTATTTCGAAACCATAAATAGAAAATTGTTTTAATAATTTATTAGGATTCGTATTATAAATAATTTCATAAACTGTCTTGTCTAAATCAAATTTTTTAATTGAAAAAGAGTTTATATCATCAATTTTAGTTAGAATATTTTCAAATTTAGAAATTTTGTCTGCATTGTTGCTATTCAAAATTAAATTTATTGATAATTTAATAGAAGTATTTATTTCATTAAAATCTTTCCATATATCATTTAAGTGCATTTTTACTTTTTTAATAATAGTTATTATTGAATCTACATCTTTAGTATCTACTTTGTAAAAAACTAAGTTTGAATTTTTCTTATATTCTTGAAATTTAATTTTAGAAAAAAAATTTAATTCTTTCTTCTCTAGATATATTAAACTTAAAATATAATTTTCTGTGTTGTACTTATTGGCAATTTCTATTATGTCTAAATTTTCTAAGTTTTCTTGAGAACTAATCAATTTTAAAGTTTCATCTATGTCCTCAAGAGGTATGATATAATTTATTAATCCACTTTGATCTTTATTAGTTAGCCAGTATTTGTAAAAAATATTATCATTGAAAAGGTACAAATTCTCTTGTTCAATAATAATGGGTAAGAACAAAACTGATATCTGTTTTGGATTTGAATAAAATAAGTTTTTTTTCTCTAAAAAAAATTTTATTTTTTTTTTATTAAAATATACATCAAAATTTGCATAGTATTTACTCTCTCTAAAAATTTCATTTTTAATTTTAAAATTTTCGACTAAGGTTTTTATTTCTCTCATATCAACATTTTTTAATTTCTTAATATCTTTAGAATTTAGAATTTGACTTAATAATCTATAAAATGCTTTTTTAAATGCTTCATCAATAATTTTAGTTCTTGAAAATTTCAAATCTATTTTTTTAGAAATTTCTAATTCTTCTACTGCCAAAGTATGATTTGATGCCAGAGAATAATCCGATAAAATAAAAAATAGAAATATTAAAGTAAAAATAATATTGAATATTTTTTTAATTATATTTGAAAAAGATATAAACATTCTCTAATAATAGTTAAAAAAGAATATATTACCTATAAAAAAACAGGAGAAAACTCTTCAAATACGAATAAGTTTATAAAATATATATCTTGATTAATTAAAAAAAAAATCTATTTCTGCTTTAGCATTTTCAGGACTGTCTGATCCATGCACTGAATTTTTATCAATAGAAATTCCATAAAGTTTTCTAATCGTACCATCTTTTGCTTTTTTAGGATCTGTGGCTCCCATTAGGTCTCTGTTTTTTTGAATGGCATTTTCACCACATAAAATTATTGCAATTATTGGTCCAGAAGAAAGATAAGAACATAGTTTCTCATAAAATGGTTTTGTTTGGTGAATCTTATAAAACTTCTCAGCTTCTTCTTTTGATATTTGTATTTTTTTACTATCGACAATATTCAATTTATTATCTAGGAAAATTTTTTTTATTTTTGTCTCTAGTTCTCTTTCAACTGCATCTGGTTTAATAATTGACAATGTCCTTTCTAATGAATTGTTATTCATAATATTCTTCTATTAACTTATTGAGTAAACGAACTCCAAAACCTGTAGCGCCCTTTGGATTTAGATTTGAAGCTTTTTTTGAAAATGCCATTCCAGCAATATCTAAATGTACCCAAGGAGTTTTATTGATTATAAATCTTTGTAAAAATTGAGCAGCAGTAATAGATCCAGCACCGCCTGAATAATTAATATTCTGTACATCAGCAACTGTGGAATCCATTAATTTATTATAATTTTCGTTTAAAGGTAATCTCCAAACTTTTTCTCCAATCTTTTTACCTATTCCAAAAATTTTATTTGATAAGATGTCATTATTAGAAAACAGTCCTGCATATTCCTCGCCCAAAGATATGATGATTGCTCCTGTAAGTGTGGCCAAATCAATTATAAATTTAGGTTTAAATTTTTTCTCTGTAAAACTAAGAGCATCAGACAAAACCAATCTTCCTTCTGCATCAGTATTTAAAATTTCAATTGTTTTACCAGAATAGGATTTTACAATGTCACCTGGCTTTTGAGCATTTCCACTCGGCATATTTTCAACAAGTCCCACCACTCCAACTACATTTACTTTTGCTTTTCTTAAAGCCAAAGTTTTGAGTAATCCAACCACAACAGCAGAACCGGCCATATCATATTTCATTTCTTCCATAAATCTGGCAGGTTTTAAGGAAATTCCTCCTGTATCAAAACAAACTCCTTTTCCAACGAATGCCAAAGGTTTATCTTTTGACTTTTTGTTTCCTCTCCATTCCATAGTTACCAAAAATGACTCATTGATGCTTCCTTGACCTACACCCAAAAGGGCAAACATTCCTAACTTTTTCATTTTTGACTCATCATAAATTTGAATTTTTAAACCTAATGAAGAAAGTTTTTTTATAATTTCTACATATTTTTTTGGATATAAAATATTTGGAGGTTCAGAAACTAAATCTCTTGTTTGAAAAACTCCAGATTCTATTGCTTTATATCTAAAGTAATTATTGTTTAGCAAAGTTTTTTCAGAAGATACTATTTTTAATAAAAAATAAAAAATATTTTTATTTTGTGTTTTGTACTTATTAAAAGAATATGATTTTAAGCTAAATCCGTGAATGAAACGTAAAATTAACTCAGTATTTTTTTTATAGAATTTAAAAGACTTGATCGTATCTGCATACAGATTTACTTTATCTATCTTGCTAGTTTTTATAAAAGAATAAAAGTTTGCTCCCAATTCTTCAAAATTATTTGAAACCAGTTTCTCTTTTACTACAATAAATAAGACTTTGTTTTTTTCTGAAATATCAAAACCTATTATTTTTTCTTTTATTTTTTTGAATTTTAAATTTTTCAAATAAGCTTGAATTTTATTTAATGTTTGAGTAGAAAAGATTTTGTTTTCTACTCTAAAATCAAAATTTTCATTAAGAAAAAAAGTTAATGTTTCTCCTTGTTTAAAACCAATTTTATTATCAAAAATAATAGTATTTTTCATATTTTCTTGCTACAGTTGAATTAAGTTAACATATATATTAAATCAACCGTAATGAGAAATACAATTTATAGATATTTTTTTGTGGAATTTATTTCTTTATTTACGTTAATATTAATATCAATATGTGTAATTGTTTGGATTGTTCAAGCTGTAAATTATTTAGACTTTGTTACCGAAGATGGGCATGCATTTAGTATTTATTTTACATATTCAATTTTAAACATACCAAAAGTCATTGGTAGATTAATTCCTTTAGTTTTCTTAATCAGTTTATTAACTACAATATTGCGATTTGAAAAAAATAACGAATTACTGGTTTTTTGGACATCTGGCTTAAATAAAATCAGACTGGTAAAATTTATTTTTATAATTTCAATTTTAATTACATCATTTCAATTATTTATGTCACTTGTTATAAGTCCTTCATCTCTGAATCTTGCAAGATCTATTTTAAAATCATCTAGTGTAAGTCTCTTTCCCTCTTTAGTAAAAGAAAAAAAATTTAACGATACGGTTAAAGGGTTAACTGTATTTGTTGAAAAGAAAAAACCCAATGGAGAAATGTTAAATGTTTTCTTAAGAGATGATACTCCAGGTAATGCAAAATCGAAAACAATTATTGCGAAAAAAGGACACATTATAACAAAAGGTGTAATGCCATTTGTAAAAGTTGGTGTTTTAAGTGAACAAAATTTTTTAGTTTTGTTCGATGGTGTAATTCAAACTCAGAAAATAAACAATAAAATTAATTTTTTAAACTTTTACAAAACAGAAATTAATCTATCCTCATTTGACAGTAAAACTACAACTTATCCAAAAATACAGGAAAATAATACTCTTAGTTTATTAAATTGTATTAAACCATTTTTGGATGAGAACAAAACTACTCTTTCAGAACAACAATGTAGAGCTAGGATAGATGACATTACATCTGAACTGAATAGAAGATTGGGAATGCCTCTTTACATTCTCCTCATATCAATAATTATTTGTTATTTATTATCCTCGAGAAAAGAAAGTAAATATTATTTTCTTCAAAAATATATTGTTTTTATAACTGCATTTACCATCCTAGTATTTGCAGAAATTATGGTTAGATACTCAGGAAACTCTGCTTTGAGTTCGGTCATTTATTATTCTTTGCCTCCTTTATTAATATTATTGAATTACCTAAATTTAATTAGAATATTTAAATTTGAAAATCTAGATCAATAAAATGTTTAAATTTAATATATTCAAAAAATATTTTTTTGTTGAATACTCCAAAACTGTATTGAACATTACTTTGATGTTTTTGGCTCTGGGAATTGTTCTTAATATATTTGAAGAGGTTAATTTTTTTAAGGACCACGCGGTTGGATTTTTATTACCTGTAACTTTAACTTTTTTAAAGGTCCCTTCAATGATATATAGACTTTTCCCATTTATTTTTTTAATCTCATCGATCATATTTTTTTTAAAATTTGTTCGTTCGGAAGAGATAATTGCTCTAAAGATAGCAGGCATATCAAATTTTAGAATTATAATCTTTCCAGCCCTAATATCATTAATTTTTGGTATAATTATTGTAACAGCTGTAAATACGATAACTTCAAAACTTACGCACAAATATTTGGATATAAAAAATCATTATACTAAAGATAATGATTATTTGGCCGCACTTACAGAAAATGGTATTTGGATAAAAGATAAAATCGAAGGAAATACAAATATAATTAGAGCAAAAAGATTAAGTAAAGATAATTTGATAGATGTTTCTATTTATAAATTTGACGAAAACAATGAGGCCTCATTAAGAATCGAAACACGTAATGCTGATATCAGTAAACATAATTGGAAATTAAGTGATGCAACAGTTTATTACAGTGATAACAACAACACCTCTAGCTATTTTGCAGAGTATTCTTATGTAAGTCACTTTGAAATTAACAGCATAAAAAATATCTTTTCCAATTTGGATGCTATATCTTTTTGGGAACTAAGCAAATTAAAAGAAAATTACAAATATTTGGGATATTCCACTAAAAAAATTGAAAGTGAATTTCAGAGAGCTTTGTCCTACCCATTTTTTTTAATGTCCATGACGCTTCTTGCTGGGGCCATTGTAATGAACGTAAAATATAGGGGAAATTATCTAAGTTATGTCATTATTACCATTATTCTTTCGGTCATCATTTTTTATCTTAATGATTTATCTAGGGCACTGGGTGAAACGGAACAAATTTCTTTAATAATGTCAGTTTGGACTCCTTTAAGTATAATTTTGATTTTTAGTTCTATAGGAATGATTCATGTTAATGAAAAATAATAAAAATATATTTTTATATTTGATATTAATTTTTTTTTATTTAATTCAAGATTTGGTTGCTGATGAATTCGATATTAGTGCATCGAATATAAAATTACTTCAGAATAACGAAATAATTCAAGCGGAAGGCAATGTTCTTATTGTAGGACAAGATGGAATTATCATTGAATCTGAAATCGCAACTTATGATAAGAAAGAAAATGTTATAGATGCAAAAAAATCTGTAAAAATCACTGACGGAAAAACAAATGATGAACTTAAATCAGATAAGATTCGATATTCAAAAAAAAAAGAAGAAATATTAGCTGAGGGCAACGTTTTTTTTAAAGGCAATGATGGAGTAACCATCAAGACCGAAATCGCTTTATATGACAAAAGAAATCAAGTCATAAAATCTAATCAATTAACAAAAATGAACGATGGATACGGAAATTCAATTTTAGTAGATATGTTTACCTACTCTACAAAAAATAAAAATTTAAAATCACAAGGTCACATTAAAATAACTGATAAATACAAAAATAAATATTTTTTCGACGATATATTTATCGATGTTAAAAATAAAAGAATGGCAGGGTCAAATTTAAAATTGAAATTTAAAAAAGATACGTTTGGAAATATTGAAAATGACCCAAGATTAGTTGCTAATTCTGCAGTCATTACTGAGAATAAAAGTTTTATTGAAGGAGGGGTTTTTACGACTTGTAAAAAAAGGGGAGATAAATGTCCACCGTGGAAACTCGTAGCAAAAAAGATAATTCATGACAAGGAAAAACAAAAAATCAGTTATGAAAATGCAAAATTATACTTATATGGTTACCCTGTGTTTTATACTCCGAAATTTTTTCACCCTGATCCAACAGTAAAAAGACAATCCGGATTCTTAACTCCGAGTGTAACGAATTCTTCTTTGTTAGGAAATGGTATTAATTTACCTTATTATTTCGCTTTAGCAGAAAATAAGGACGCAACATTAAATCCAAAAATTTATGCAGATGAAAATCCTGTAATCCAAACAGAATATCGATATGTAACAAAAAATAGTTACTCAATACTAGATGCAAGTTATAATCAAGGCTATAAAAAAAACTCGAACAAAAAAACCGACGGAAGTAGAAATCATATCTTTGCAAGGTCTGATATTAATTTAGATCTCGAAACATTTGATGAAAGCAAACTTTCGATTAATTTTCAAAAAACATCAAATGATACTTACCTTAAAGTTCACGACATTAATTCTAAAATAATGAAAAGTAACACGATGATGAATTCCTCAATAGCTATGAATTTTTCAAAAAACAATTCAAAGTTGGATATAAATATGGATGTATACGAAGATTTAAGCAAAACTGAAGAGAGATATGAGTTTGTGGCGCCAAATTATGATTATAAAAATAAATTATCTATTTCTGAAGAACTGGGAATACTTAACTTTCAGTCTAGAGGCTACTATAAAAATTATGAGACTAATAAAAAACAAACAAAATTAGTCAACGATTTTCATTGGAACTCGAATGATTATATTAGTGATTATGGTATTATAACAAAATTTGAAGGTAATTTGAAGAATTCAAATTATCTATCAGAAAACACCTCTGATCATAAAAATGACAAAAATAATATTGAACTCACGGGTGCAGTATCATTATTAAGCTCTCTGCCTTTAGAAAAACGGTCAGAAAATTATAAAAAAACTCTAACACCAAAACTAATGTTGAGAACGGCACCAAGTCATATGAGAAATATGAGTGGCGATAGTTTGAAGTTAGGAATGTCAAATTTATATTCTTTAAATAAATTGGCTGCTATTGACGTAATAGAGTCTGGTACGAGTTTAGTTTTAGGAACAGATTATAATTATAAAGATAAAAATGATTTCGAGAAATTCAATTTGTCAGTAGGTCAAGTTTTTAGATATGATGATAATGTTGATATGCCCCAACAAAGCACATTAAATGAAAAAACATCAGAATTGGTTGGTAATGTAAATTATTATCTAAATCAGTTTAGTAAAGTTGGTTATAAATTTTCATTAGATAACAATTACAGAACTCTAAATTACAATGAAATCTCAGGCATTTTTAAAATTAATAAATTAGTTACAAATTTTGAATATCTTGAAGAAAATAACCATATAGGAAATAATCATTATATTAACGCTGGACTTGTTTTAGAATTAAACAAATCAAATTCTTTAAAGTTTAAAACTCGTGAAAACTTTACAACTGAAAGCACTGAATTTTATAATATAAGCTATCAATATGAAAATGACTGCCTGAGAGCGGCAGTAGATTATAATAAAAGTTTTTACTCGGATAATGATTTAGAGCCTAGCGAAAATCTAATGTTTACATTAACAATTATACCTTTTGGAAAGATACCAATATCAGCAACGGGACTCACGGTTAATTAAGTGGGAAAAAATATCAAATTATTAATAAGCATAATTTTTCTCTCAGCAATATTGTTGACTGGTTCAAAAGCAGAATTAACCAATAAAATAATTATATCGGTAGGAGACGAAATTATTACCAATTATGACTTGGATAGAGAAATAAAATATTTAAACGCGATAACTATAGGACAAATTACTGAATTAGATAATCAAGAATCCAAAAAAATTGCAATTGATTCTTTAATAAAAGATAAAATAAAAATCACCGCATTATCAGATCAGCGTAACATAATTTTAAAAAATGAACTAATCAATAATCAAATTCTTCGATCATCTCAAAATATTGGATTTAGAAGCATCGATGATCTTAAAGCATATTTAAATTATGCGGAATATGAATTTGATGAGTTTAAAAAAAAAATTTTACTTGAATTAAAATGGAATCAATTAGTTTATCAATTTTATAAAAATCAAATTATTATTGATAAGGAAAAAATTGATAAAAAATTGAAGACATTAATTGCGGAACAAAAAAAAAATGTAGAGTATCAAATATACGAAATATTTATCGAAAATTCAGCAATAAAAGAAGATAAAGAAATTAGAGAAGAATTGAATGAAAATAATGTTGTTGAAGAATTGCCAAAAAATAAAGTTGTTTATGAAAAAAATAGTGGAATAATAATTGAAACCGAAAGTGCTTCCTATAATAATAAAAAAGATTCTATAGTTGAAGAAAAGTCTATAGAAAAAATAGTTGAAGTCAAAACAGATGATCAAATCACAATAGATTATGTAATAGAAAATATAAAAAAAGAAGGATTTGAAAACACTGCAATTCAATTTAGTTCGTCACCAACTGCTCAACAAGGTGGTAATCTGGGATGGGTAAGTGAAAGTAAATTTTCTAAACTATTATTAAAATCTATAAAAGAAACCAAAATAGGTTCTATAACTGAACCCATTCCTATTTCTAAAGGCGTTTTAATATTAAAAATTGGAAATAAAAGGGTTGAGGAAACCAATATGGATCTTGATAAAGAAATGGAAAAATTAATTGAAATCGAAAAAAATAAACAATTAAATAATTTCTCAACCAATTATTTTAATCAAGTTAAAAATAGTATTAAAATCAAATACTTCAATGATTAAACCAATTGCTATAATTCTTGGAGAGCCTAATAGTATTTCATCTGAAATAATTTTTAAATCTTGGATTAAAAAAAAAAAATTTAGACACTCTCCATGCTTAGTTATTGGAAATTATAGTCTTCTATACAGACACCTAAAGTATTTTAACTTTAATCTAAAACTAAAATTAATTGGAAAAAACTTTAGATTAGATGATTTAAAAGGTACGGCTATTCCTGTGATTGATATAAAATACAATCAAAAAAATATTTTTGAAAAAGTTTCAAAAAAATCAAATAAATTTATTTTGGATTGTTTTTCTCAAGGATTAGATTTGATAAAACAAAATAAAATTTTAGGAATTATAAATGGACCAGTGTCAAAAGAGACTTTTTTGAATAAAAAATTCAACGGAATAACAGAGCTTATTGCATATAAAACAGGACGTTTTGGTAAGGTAGCAATGTTGATTTACAGCAAAAAATTAGCTGTTACACCAATTACAACACATATTCCAGTAAAAAAAATATCTCAAAAATTAAATGTCAAAAAAATAATATGTCAAATAAAGGAAATTGTTTTTTTTTATAACAAA
>Ga0187833_10003252_pt1 | contig 16615 bp, 18 predicted proteins | sample ETNtaG_37_FD_167968 | JGI IMG/M metagenome (GOLD analysis project Ga0187833, IMG submission 167968) | Marine microbial and viral communities from oxygen minimum zone, Eastern Pacific Ocean - ETNP2014_SV_400_PacBio MetaG (Illumina Assembly) | ecosystem: Environmental > Aquatic > Marine > Hypoxic...
AAAGTAATTTAAAATGGCAGAGGATAAAATGGAAAAGAAAAATGATAATAGAAAGGAAAAGAAGAAAATGAATGAAGTGGATAAGAAGATGAAAAAAATTATAATTGATGCAGAGGGTGCGGTGTTTGGGAGAGTTTGTAGTTTTGTTGCTAAGAAGGCTTTGGAGGGTAATGAGATGGTTATTGTTAATTCGGAGAAGGTGGTGATCACGGGGAATAAGAAAGATATAATTGGGAAGTATGATGCTTTGAGGAAGAAAGGGGGGCATTCGCAGAAGGGGCCTAAGTATTCTAATGTTGCGTATATGATGTTGAAGAAAGGTATTAGGGGGATGTTACCGGATCATAGGAAGGGCATTGGGAAACAGGCGTTGAATAGAGTCAGATGCCATAATGGCATTCCAAAAGAATTTGAAGAGGAAAAGGTTTTAAAAATAAGTGCTCCTAAGAAAATTAAGTCTATGACTCTTAAAGAGTTGAGTGGGAAGATATAGAGAAAATGGAAAAGGAAAAATTGACTATAAGTGGGAAGAGAAAGACTGCGATAGCTAAGGCTACGATTAGTAAGGGTGATGGGCAGATTACGATTAATAAAATTCCCTATGGTAATTTGGATATTTTTAAGAAGTTGAGTATTAAGGAGCCAGTTGAGATTGCTAAGAAAGTGTTGGGTAAATTTGAATTTGATATAAGGGTTAATGCTAAGGGTGGAGGGAGTGAGAGTCAGATTGAAGCGAGTAGATTGGCTATTGCTCGTGCATTAGTTGAGTTTACTAAGAATGAAGAATTGAAGAAGGCATTTGTGAGTTATGATAAGAATTTGTTGGTTGCAGATACTAGAAGGAAGGAAGCATATAAGCCTGGAGATAGTAAGGCTAGAAAGAAGAGGCAGAAGTCGTTTAGATAGTTTTGATTTTGGTTAGATATTCTATTGGCCAATTAGTAAGATTTATTAATAAAAGATATTTGTTATGATAAAGATGGTGTTGAATGGGATAATTAGTTATTTTCAAGGGATTATAGATAGTATCCCAGAGGATCAGAAGTTGTTTGTTAGTTTGGTAGTTTATACGTTACTTATTTTTATGTATGCTTTGTTCATTTGGAAGTTTTATAGGTTTTTGGCTAGTCGGGAGATTATTCAACTTAATTTAAAGCAGTATAATTATTCTGGGCATCCTGGAATTGAGAAGGTTTTTGCAGTGGTGCTTTATACGTTGGAGTATTTGATTGTCTTACCGTTTTTGGTTGTGTTTTGGTTTGCGATACTTTCGATATTTCTTTTGGTATTGTCTGAATCGCAGAATACTCAACAGATTCTTTTGGTTTCGGCGGCGATAATTGCGTCTACGAGATTGACGGCATATGTTAGCGAAGATTTATCGAAAGATTTGGCTAAGATATTGCCATTTACGGTTTTGGCAGCGTTTATTTTAAGTGCGAAATTTTTTGATGCAAGTAGTGTTTTAACTAAGATTTCGCATGTTCCAGGATTATTGGGAGAGATAGCAATATTTCTTGTTTTTATTTTTATAATAGAATTTATTCTTAGGGCGTTGTTCTCTTTTGTTGAGTTGATTAGATCTGGCAGGGATGATGAAGTAGAAAGTTGATGAAGTTAGGGATTAGTAGGGTTGTATAAGTCGTTGAGTTTATTGATTAAATTCGAAGTTTACAACTCTTACGTCTGGAGATAATAAATATAATCTGTCTTCTTTGGATCTTAAACCTCTATAGACTTTTTGGAGAAGTTCTCTTTTTGATTTGTCCATATAGAAACTCATGAAATCTTGAGGGTTTGTTTTTTTTAGAATTTTCCAGAAAATTGAGGAAATATTTGGATATGGGAAACGAGAGATGACTATGCTGTTGCACATATCTCCAGGGAAGTCTATTCCGCGACTGCATTTTGTTGTGAATAAGATATTTGTTTTTTTATTTTTGAAATCTTCAATTCTTTTCCCTAGAGGATCGTTGTTTTGTTTGGTTCTTAGTTCTATTTGTGAAGGAAGGTCTAGATTAAGTTTCTCTTTTTCAAATTGAGTTGGAAGGTCTGCGAAACTTGTTAAGTGAATTAGGATGGGTTTTTTTGCAGAGTTTATAGTTTTGGAGAATGTTTTTAGGTAATTTTCTCTAGTGATTTTTCCTGATTGGAAATTAGAGTATTTGCAATCTAATTCGTAACCGTGTTTGCATTTAATTAGTTCTCCTTGAGGTTTGGTTTCTGCGTCGATGATTTTAAATTTTTCTAATCCATAGATTCTACTTAAGACTTCTTGAGAATGGATGGTTCCAGACATTAAAACTAAGGTTTTGTTTTTATTGATTAGTTCTTGAAATCTTTTTTCTAAGTTTGTGGTTACAATGTTTAAAGTGACTTCGTTTTCTTTTTTTTCTATTGTGAAAAAAGATTCATTTAGGAAATCATAGAATATTTTTGCGACCTCGTTTAAATGGAAAATATAACTAGACTCTTCGGTTTCTACTTCGTTTAGGAAATCTGAATTTGAGATTGTGGTTAGAATGAGTTCTTCAATTAATGAGCCAGATAATGGAAAGATTTCTGAATCATTTGTGTTGCTTTTTGAAGATCCGTAATTATTTTTTATTTGCTCGGTTATTTCGATTAATTTTTTTATTATTTTTTCTGCATCTTCAGTTTCTGAGAAGATCATGTTCAGAGAATAGAGTAAACGATTTAGATTTATTTTTTCTATGTTTGCGAAACTGTCGAGGAATTCATCGCATTCGTCTATTATTTCTATTTCTGTTTCTGGTTTCCTGTTCATTAAAGATTCTAGTTTATATTTTAGGCTATTGAAAATTATTACATCTGAATTTGTATAAGATATGTATTGATCGTAAAAAGGGCAACCGGGTTTTCTTTGGTGTATTGTGAAATTTTGGAAGTTTAGTCCTTTGTAAGATATTTTTGTTGAGTTTCTAAAGTTGATTTCTATTTCTTCGGGCAAAATTGGTGAGTAGTAATCACAAACAGGAGCTATGGACATTCTTTTTACATTGTTAATGGAGTGGAAATCGCGTATTTTTACTAATGGATTTTTATTTAGATAGAATTTAATTTGTGAAATGTTTTTTTCTTTGATTTCGATTTTGCAAGGCAGTAAGTAGTTGTCGCATGAATCGTCTTTATCATTGTTGTAATTGTTATTTGAGTTTGTTGATTTATTTTGTGCAAAAATATCGGAGAGTTTTGAGTTTTTTTCTTTGTAGGATTGTTGTTTTGTTGGAAGTTTTTCTTCTTTTAGATAATTGCAAGGAAAATTGTTTCTTCCTAGAATTGAATTGATTTTTAGTTTGTTTTCATTTTTTTTGTCTAAGATATGGAGTTTATCTGTGTAGTCTTTTATGTATTGTTCTTGGAGAGATTTTATTGGAACGACTATTGAAGTTTTTCCTAGTTGTCTTGCTATATTCAATGCTATTGCAGATTTGCCGGTTCCACACATTCCCTTGATAAAAATTACTTTGTAACCTTCTTTGATTGCATCTAAAGTTTCTTTTACTATGTCTTCTTGAGTTTTTCCATTTGAGAAAACTAAGGGGTTAAGTTTTTGTTTGTTTGAGTAGAGGGACCACATTTTGTTTTTAATGATGAATTTTGTTAGTTAAATTTTTATTAGTTAATCTTAATTAGTTAATGATAATTTTAATTGGGATAACTTGGATTTTCTTTTATGAAATGGCAATTTGATCTGTATTCGCACCAGTTACATAGTGTGCTGGGGTTTGGGATAAATTCTTTTGTTGCTTCGACTTTGTCTATGAGAGAGATTATACCTCTTTTCAGTTTTTCTAAATCTTCCAAAGTTCTTTTGGAGGTTTTTTCTTCGTTTGAGTCTAGAAAGTGCCATATTAAATGGACATCGTTGACTTCTTCATAATATTCTTTTATTGCTAAAGAGTATAGGGCTAGTTGTCGGTCTTGATCTAAGTAGTATTGACTTTTGACTGCGCCCGTTTTATAGTCGTGAATTTCGAAGATGTTGGTTTCTTTGTGATGTACTAATCTATCTATGTATCCTATAATATTGTAGTTTCCTTTTTCAGTTAAACTAAATACAATCTTTTTTTCAGTTTCTACAGTATTGTCTTTAAATGGGGCGTGTTTTAGGAAATAATTTATTAAGAATCTTATTCCTTTGTTGAAATAATATTCTGCGTTGAATTCTTTTTTGACTATTTTTATTTCTGAATTGAAGTCTTGTGTCCAAGATTCTAAATAATATTTTATTATGTCGTCTAGTTCGAAATCTTTTACTTTGGAATTATTATAAACCCATTCAAGAGTGTCGTGCACTTTTTTTCCTAGAAATGCCTCTATTGAATTTTGATAATCAGGAGGGATTTTGTCTATGTATCTGAATTTGTATTTTAAACTACATTGTTCGAACATAGATAATCTTGAATGTGAGTAAGTTACCATCTTTTGTAATAGAATTTAATTTGAAAGGGTTATATAGATTTCTGTTATCTATAAGAACGATAGCCATTACATCTCTCTTTTGGACGATTCATTTTTACTCTGTTGTGGTAATCTCTTGATCTGTTGTAAGTTGTTGAAACTGACATCATTAAATGATCTGATTTTTGGTCTCCAAAAATCAGCAAGTCAAGTCTTTTCTCTAAATGTTTTTGTTTTCCTTTACCCATTCTAATACTAATAAAAAATCTGAGTTTATAAAGATTTAAATATAAAAAGATATATATTAATTAAAAGATGGTGAGCTTGATTGTACTTAGATATATTTTGGGAATTGGTCTTAAGGCTTTCGGAATAGTGTGGGCTTTGGGGGATAAGTTGATATGCCAGTATTTATGTGGGGGGCAATGTAATTATCTTGTTGGGAATTCTTGTTCGTTGATTTTACTTTTTGTAGGGATAATATTTATTGTTGTAGGTTATGCTATTGTGGTTATGAAGGACCATAAAAGAGAGAGACTGGGTAAAAAAATTAAGAGAAATTTAAAGTTGATTGAAAAATGATTGCGAAAAAAATAGGTTTGGTTTTTGTTTTGTTTGGGTTGTTTGAGGTTTTTTATAGTAGGCGTTTATGTGGGCTTTTGTGTGATACATGTGGGATAGTTAATTTGCAACCTTGTTTTTTGCTTTATATTTTCGTTGGGATAATATTTTTAGTTGTTGGGAGTAGTTTAGTTTTAAGTAAAGAATTTGTTTGAGATTAGTTATGGTTTGTAAGTGTTTTGTTATAAATTATCTAAAGGATTCTTGATTGATTTTACTTGTTCTTGGCTTACGTGGGTGTAGATTTGAGTGGTGGCTATGGATGAATGGCCGAGGAGAAATTGTATTTTTCTTATGTCGACTCCTGAATCTAGTAAGTGGGTTGCGAACGAGTGTCTTAAGGTGTGAGGGTGGACGTCTTTGTTTAGATTGGCGCGTTGAGTTGCTTTTTGGACTATTTTTTGGATGTTTCTTGTTGTTAAGGGTTTGTTTTGTGAAAACAAGCATTGCCAGTCTTTATTTTTATTTATGAATCTTTCTAGTTTTTTTGAGAGTTTCTGGGAGAGAATGAACATTCGGTCTTTACCCCCTTTTCCTTCTCTAACCCATCCCGTGTTTTCAATTAGATCTAAGTCGTTTGGTTTTAGGTTAACTATTTCTGAAACTCTTAATCCTGAAGAGTAGAGAAATTCTAGAATAAGTCTGCTTTTCTTTGTAGTGGTTCCTTCGAAGAGTTGTTGGATTTCTTGTTTTGATAAAACTATGGGGAGTTTTTTTTGGTTTTTTGGGCGTTTGACCCTTGATGTGGGATCTTGGTCTAAGATGTTGGTATATGCGAATCTGATTGCTGAAAGGAATAGTATGTTCGATGAGGAGGATTTATTGTACATTTGATCTACTATGAAGTTTTTGATGTCGTCTTCATTAATCTCTTCGGGTTGTTTTTTTGAGTGGTTTAGTAGACGCTTGTTGAAATCTAGATAATTTCTTAGAGTGTAGGGGGAAAGTTTTAGAATTTTAATTTCTATTTCTAGCTTCTTGAGGAATTCTTGAGGGTTCATCTTCTTTCTAGTTAATTGTGCGAACTTGTTTAAATAGTTTTTGAAAGATTGCGGTTTTGTTAAAATTTTTGGATAGTTATAGATGTTCACTACTCACTAGAGTTGCGAAATGATTAAAAAGAAGGATGAGTTTTTAGTTGTAGGTTCTTAAGAAAGATGGTGATGATGAAAGCGGAAGAATATTTGAAGGAGAATATAAGGAAGAATCCTAGGGATCCTATGAATTATTATTATCTTGGGAAGGAGATTATGAATAGAAGGTTAAGAGATATTGAGAGTCTTGAGATTATTGAGAAGTTGCTTAAGCAGTCGATTAAACTTGGGCCTCATTTGTGGGCGCCGAAGATTATGTTGGGAGAGTTGTTGTATAAGATGGGGAGAGTTAAGGAAGCTGAGCCTTATTTTAAAGAAACTTTGGAGACGCAGATTCCAGATAATTCTACGGTTAAGGAATATTTGACGAAGTGCTTGGCTAAAGGTTCGAGTCCGGAAGGAGGGTTTCATCAAGCTTCTAAAAGGGATTCATTGTATTTGTTTGAAAATAATGTTCGTGAGACGATTAGGAATTTGCTTGAAGATAGTTATGGTTCAATTTGGTGGAGGCAGGGAGTTCCTCAGAAAGTTAGGGCGAAGTGTGCTTCTCGTCGGGAGGAGGGCTTAGATGAAGAGAAAGAAGTGGATTTATTGTTGTTTGCAGATTTTTATGATTATAGGATTATAATTGAAAGTAATAAGCCTATTTTTTCGGATTATTTTGATACTAAGGAATGGTGTAGTAAATTGCAGGAAATGGAACCTATTAGAAATGCTATTGCGCATAATAGGCCGTTGACTAATGCTCCGGTTAGAGTTAGGGATTATCATTTTAGTTTTCAGAAGATAATTGAGAAGGTTAAGGGAGAGGTGAAGGCATGAGGGGATTGTTATTACTTGCTATGATCTTGATTGTTGTGGGTAGTTTATTTTATTTGATTGGGTATTTTAATGATGGGATAAGTGGAAATGTTGTTTTTGGTTCCGACTCGGATAAGTTTGTTGAAGGATTTGTGGGCAAGGTGATTGATGGAGATACGGTTATTGTTAATGGAGAGAGTGTTCGGTTGCTTGGAATTGATACTGACGAGAAAGGATATGATTGTTTTAATGAGGCTAAAGTTAGAATGGAAAAGTTGGTTTTGAATAAAGATGTTAGGATGGAGAAGGATAAGAGAGATAAGGATCAGTATGAAAGATATTTGAGGTATATTTTTGTTATGGAAGATGATAGGGAGGTGAATGTTAATTTGGTGATGGTTGAAGAGGGGTTGGCTATTGCGAGGTTTTATGAGGATAGGAAGTATAAGGATGAGATTTTGGAGAGTGAGAAAAGGGCTCGTGGGGGTAAGAAGGGGTGTAAGTGGGAAAAGTTATAATGATTAAATTTTAATTCATTAATTTTGTGGTAATGAATCCTATTAAGACTCCTAAGGCCATGGCATATAGGCTTGTTTGAAAACCGATAATTACTGCGGCTAGAATTAATATCATGAAAATTATATATCTCCAAGTTTTTTTAGTGGTTTGAGAAAATTCTCTTGGAGTTACTTTAGTTGATTTTGTTTTGGAGTTTTTCTTAAGTGGTTTTTTCTTTGCCATCATCTCTTTTGTAAATTAGAAAAGGATAAATAGCATATAAATGTTGTGTTTTGATGAAATTATTTTCTTGGATTGTTCTGATAGAACATGTCTGGATTTTTGTCTTCAAACTCTGGCAATCCTCTTTCTTTAAATATTTTGTTTAATTCTTTTACAACTTCTTTTCTGTATTTGGCTCGATGGATCATTTTATGGTGGTTGGGGCATAATCCTATGAGATTATTTTCAGAATTGTTCTTTTTGTTTTTATCAAGATGGTGAAGGTCAACTACTTTGTCAAATCTGCAGATTAGACATTGTTTTGTTATTTTTCTGTAAAGTTCTATTGATATGTTGTGCCATTTTTTGTAATTATATGCCTTTATTTTCTCCATTTGGAATGTTGATTGGTAGCATCCACCACATAACCCTTTTGCTTCCATAGGGAGTTTTCTCTTACATTTTTTACACTCTACTAACTTTCTCTTCCAGATTACTCTGCGATAGCATTTATGGCAAGCTCCCTTGGTCAATCTATCTGTTTTTCTATTACAATATGGACAATCATGTAACCCTTTGAATTTATTTTCCTCCATTTTAGTGATAATTTTAGGTCTCTAAACTATACAAATGTTTCGGTCTCTAAAAGTTTATAAAGTAATCTCTCTTGATTATGTTATGAAAATCCTAAGAGAGAAATCAAGGGTCTATAATGGCAAACCCTATTACAAATATAAAATTAATATTCCTGAAGAAATACTAAAAGAAGCTAAGTTTAAGGTTGGAGATGAATTAAGGGTTGAAGTAATGGAAGGAATAGTAAAGTTAAAAAAAGTAAAATAGAGTAATTTAACACTACATCTTGTACAATCATGATATTTTAGGCATTACAATACTAATGCAGGAAGTTTTTGTATATGATGAAAGGTTTTTACTATAGAAAATTATATATAATCGCCTCGTCTTAGCCAATTATGGATGATGAACAAGAAATTCCAACATGTCATGAGGATTGTTTTAATTATGGAATGTTTGGTAGAGTTGAGGGTTGCGATTACGGAAAGTTTCATGAAGGTATTAGGCCTGGACAACCTTGCTTATATCCCAGTGCAAAATATATCTGTCAACCTGTTGGAGTGGGATCAATGATTGAGCTTTGCGCTGCGTTGGAAGGGACACCCATGACTACTAATCAAACAAATGAGAGGTTGGATGTATTAGGTTTGGTTCAGATCTCAATGAAAAAAGACTAAACTACTCCATTACGTACATTGTATCTTGTGCGTAGTTTATATGTGTGGAAGTGGATTTTGGGTGTGAAAGGGAGTTTTAAACCATATATCTAGCATTTGTTAATTCGATGGGCAATAAATGTGGTGAGTGTTTTGGTTTAATAGATTCCTTAAATTATCTAACTTATCTTGAGGAATTTTCTCAAAAGAAGTGTTAAGGGAAACTAGTGGAGAGTTAACATCTCTAAGGAGATGTTGCTGTCGAAACTCTGGATGTTCTCCTGATAGATATATAAATGATTGGAATGATGGAGACCCCGATCTATCTGTTCTTATGTAAAATCCTTCTTCTAGTTTTTTGCCATTAGTGTCAAGAGGAAAATCTGTCATAGGTATAAATATGAATTAAAGTTTATAAAAACATCTGTATATTCAATTAAGCCACTTCATGGAAAAAACATGTTTTTTATGCAATGGACTTCAAAAAATATAGCTTTTTGGTGATTTTGTGCTTGCTAAAACTTACTAGCATCACTTAAAAATTTTAATAAGAAAAAGATTAAAAAATAAAAATAAAATTACTTGCTTTTTTTACAAGGACACCATTTCTTTGCAAGAAGTAATACTGCGACTACAACTAAAACCCATTTTGCCCAATTAGTTCCGTACCAATCTGGTACCAAAGTAAGTAGCAAAATAACTATTGGGAATAGCCAACTACACCATTTGCAAGCACTGCATCCAGAACAACAAGTAGAGCCTACTTTTTGTACATCTTTTTGTGCATTCTTTGCCATTTTTCCTCCTTTTTGTTTTTCTGTTTTTGTTTAGTTAATAATCTTAAAATAAAACCAAACTATACTCTTGATAAGTTTTATAGATTAATAAAGGTTGTTGTTGAAAATATATTTTAGGGTTTGTAATTGGATTTTGAGTTGGAGGATATTTTTAGAGATGATTAAAAGTTTTTGCAGAGTTATTATTGGGTTTTTAGGGTTTTATTGGAGATGTTGGATAATGGGAGTTTGTGGGTGTTAAGAGGTATTATCTGGAAAACTGTCTAAAAGTTGGATAAACTGTTTTTTTTGTCAAATTAAGCTAAAATTAACTAATATTTGGATTCTTTTTTTAAGGTTTATGTAGTGTAACTCTTAATTGATTTTTAGTTAACATAGACCATTATAGATGGTGGTTGAAATATCTTGATTTTTAGGAAAGACCGGAGTTTTAGTTAATATTTTTGAGCTATAATTAGTTGTTTAAACATCCAGACATGGTTGTTTAAAGCTATTTTTTGCTATTCTTTAGGGTTTTTTGTTAGATTTTAGAGGTATATTCTGATTATGAGAGTTGTTTTGTGTTTAGGATGGTAGGATGTAGGTGTTTTTGTCGACGGTAAAATAAAATGTTGTCGAGGCTGGTAGAAAGATTTAAATAAAGGAGTATATTTTAATATATATGTTTGGATTTTTTAATAAAAAGGTTGGAAAAGAGGAATTTGATGAATTAAGATATGCTGTTCAAACAGGGTTTGATAAAGTTAAACAGGATATAGATAGTGTTTCTAGATGGGTTAAACACTTGAATGGTGTTGATTCTGGATTAAAGGAGGATGTTATGGAGTTAAACAGTGAATTAGCGACGGTTAAAGATGAACTCGAAGATATAAAAAATATGCTCTCCATAGTTGGAAACAGGCAAGTGTTTAAACAGCCAGGAACAGTGTTTAGTAAACAGACAGCTGTTGATAGTGTTTTAAACACTGTTGAAACAGGTGTTCAAACATCATTTTTAGAAAATTTAACAACAAATGAGAGGGCTATAATATTTGTTTTGTTAAATTCAGATATGAAATTGAGTTATGAAGATCTTGCATCTATGATGGGAAAAAGGAAATCGACTATTAGGGGCCAGGTGAATAGTATAAAACAGAAAAGTGAAGGTTTGATTCAAGAAGTGGTAAGTGAGAATAATAAGAAGAGAGTGTATATACCTGAGCGTGCTAAGGAGATATTGTTAAAAACAAGAAAAGTGAGAGAAAAGAGTAGGAAGGGAGAGGAATAAATGAATTATTGGAGAATGGAGAGTTTTATGCGTTAAATGAAGGGATTTGAAGGAAATGGGAGTTTTGTGTGTAAAAGAGGTATTTTTTGGGTAAAGTGAGTGGTTTATGTGTAAAATTAGTGTGAAAAAGAGGAAAAGTGAGAGTTAGAAAGAGTAAAAAATGTATAGAAATGGTAAATAATAGTGGAGAAGTGAGTTAATTACAAGGGAAAAGGCTAGGATATGTAAAAGTGAGTGAAATTAATTGATAAAATAAGAGATAGGTGAGAATTGAGAGAATAAAGGAGATAATTAGTGTAGAATAGAGAGTTTAAGTCTAAGGCTTTGAAATGGTTAAATATAGTTATTTCAGAGTCTTAAAGACGGCGTATTAATAGGGTCTTGGTCTAATTATAGTATAAATGGGGTTAAATTCGTTATACCGAAATTAGATTAATTTATACTGAGTGTGAGGAGATTGTTGAAGAAGATTGGTTCTTAAATGCCTAGAATTAGCTATTTAAAGCTCTCTAAGCCTTATAATTGTGGGTAGAGATGCTATTTTCTTTAAGTCTGGAGATATTGATAGGGTTATTTTCTTGTTGTTTATCTTGTTTTTATGGATGGGAATGCCCTTATTTATCATTCTTTGTATGTAATCTCTTATTGAGCTCTGGCTTAGTTTGAGTTTATTTGATAATGTTTTATAGTCAATTTCATCTTGGTTTTGTTCTTCTAGTTGATAGATTGTTGTGAAGACTATCATTTCTTGAGGGGTGAGGTGTTTGATTTTTAATCTTATTTCTTTCTTAATGCCGTCTAAAGAGTTAAGGATCTCAGAGGCTTCTTGGATATTAGAATCCATTGTTTTTTTGTTTTTCATAGTAATTTTCTCGTTTTTGGGGTAAATATCTGTGTGATTGTCTGTCTGTCTGATTGTCTGTCTGTCTGTCGAAGCCCCTTCATTTCCTATGGAAACATTAAAATTTAGTGGTCTTAACCCCTCTACTTCCTGTGGAACTGTCGTATTATCTGTCGAAGTTACAGGATCTGTCTTATTTATCTGTCTGTCTGTCTGATTGTCTGTCTGTCTGAGATTTAAGGTATTTTGTTCTAAATTTGATGTATTTTCTAATAAATTAAGTTGATTTTCTTGTTTTATTTGACTTTTTCCCACTATGGTTAATAGGTCTTTTAGTTCATCTATTGATAACTTAATCTGGGAAATTTCGTTGTTTAGAAAATTTATGTCATTTCTAACATTTGTAAATGCTTCTTTTATTGGGTCTTCTGGAAGGTCCATTATAATTTTAATGTGCTTTTTTATTTAAGTATTTAGATAGATTAAAAGAAGTTAATAATTATTGTTTTTGATGATAAACTTCGTAGACTTTGTTTACTAATTTCCATTTGATTCTTCTTGAGAAAATATCGCCCTTTTTGTTCTTCTTGATTGGAATGACAAGGCCTTTGTCTTTTAACTCAAACATGAGTTTTTTTATGAATTCTTCGTCTCTGGCAATTTCTCTGGCTATTGTTGCTGTGAATGGGTAGTTTGGAAATGAATGGTATAGGAAAGATAAGATTTGTTCGGTTATTTTGTCTTTTTTTTCTTGGCTGATTCTCATAGGTTTATAAGGAATGAAATATTTTTAAAGCTGTTTATCTTGAGTAGTTAGTTTTTTAAAGAGCTGTTATATTATAAACCTGCGTTCTTAGGGTAAACTGAATAAAATGAAATTAAAAATGGAGATAGAAGAGGGGTATCCTGATGCTGCGTTGAGGGAAGAGAAAGAGTTAATTGGTATTTTGGATCCGTTGGTTAAGGAGTGGTTTTTTGGAAGGTTTAAGGGTTTTTCTGATAGTCAGTTGTATGGGGTTATGTGCGTGCATGAGAGAAAGAATATTTTGATAAGTGCTAGTACTGGAAGTGGGAAGACTCTGACTAGTTTTCTGAGTATTTTGAATTATCTTGTTGTGTTGGCTAGGAAAGGAGAGTTGGAAGAGAAGGTTTATGCTGTTTATTCTAGTCCACTTAAGGCGTTGAATAATGATATTTTTGTGAATTTGATTCGGCCGTTAGAGGAGATTAATGAGTTGGCTAATAAAAATGGTGTTGAGTTGCAAGAGATTAGGGTGGGGCTTCGAACTGGAGATACGACTGCTAGTGAGAAAGCTAAGATGTTAAGGAAACCTCCGCATATTTTTATTACGACTCCGGAGAGTATGGCTATAACCCTTACTACAAAGAAGTTTATTGAGTTGTTTTATTGTGTGGAATTTGTGATTATTGATGAGATACATTCTCTTGGAAATAAGAGGGGGGTTTATCTGAGTATAAGTTTGGAGAGGCTTGAGGAATTGAGTAAGGTGACGCCAGTTAGAGTTGGTTTGAGTGCGACTATTGCTCCATTAGAAGAAGTTGCAGGGTTTTTGGTTGGGAATGATAGAGATTGTTTGATTGCTAGAGTTAAAAGTAAAAAGAAAAATGATATTAAAGTTATGAGTGGGGTTGATGATTTGATAGGAAGCAGTAGTGAGAAGATTCATAATTCGTTGTATGGGTTGATAGATAAACTTGTTGGAGAGCATAAGACAACGATTATTTTTTCTAATACTAGGGCTGCGACGGAGAGAGTGGTGAGTAATTTGATAGATATGTTTCCTGAGAATTATATTGGGAAAGTTGAGGCGCATCATTCGTCGTTGAGTAAGGAGCATCGGTTTATGGTTGAGGATAGGTTGAGGAAGGGGGAATTGAAAGTAGTTGTTACTAGTTCGAGTCTTGAGTTGGGGATTGATATTGGAAATGTAGATCTTGTTATATTATTAGGGAGTCCGAAAAGTAGTGCTCGTGTTTTGCAGAGGATTGGGAGAGCAGGGCATAGTATTGGAGATGTGAGTAAGGGAAGGTTTGTGGTTTTAGATAGGGATGATTTGATAGAGTGTAGTATTTTGGCTAAGGAAAGTATTGAGAATAAGATTGATAAGATACATATTCCTAGAAATTGTTTAGATGTTTTGAGTCAGCAGATTTATGGGATGGCGATTCAGAAGATTTGGGATATAGATGAGATGTTTAGTTTGATTAAGAGAAGTTATTGTTATTCGGAGTTGAGTCGGGATGATTTTATGAGTGTTATTAGTTATTTGAGTGGAGAGTATGCGTTGGAGCATAGGAATGTGTATGCGAAGATATGGTATGATAAGGAGACGAAGCAGATTGGGAAGAGGGGGAAGTTGGCTCGTGTGATTTATTTGACTAATATTGGGACGATTCCAGATGAAAGTTTTGCTACGGTTGTTATTGCTAGTGGGGAGATGAAGGATCATAGAGTTGGGCAGGTAGATGAGGGATTTTTGGAGAAGATGAAGCCAGGGGATGTGTTTGTTTTAGGAGGTAAGAAATATCAATTTATGTATACTAGAGGGATGAAGGTTTATGTTAAGGCAGGGATTAAGAGGAATCCTACGATTCCTAGTTGGTTTTCGGAGCAGTTGCCATTGAGTTTTGATTCTGCTCTGGAGTTGGGTAAGTTTCGAGGGTTGGTTAATGGGATGTTTGAGAAGAAGGTTGGGAAAGCTCGGATTATTGAATTTATAATGGGTCATTGTTATGTTGGGAAGAGTGTTGCTCAGAGTATTTATGGTTATTTTAATGAGCAGTATAAGTATGCTAAGATTCCGCATGAGAAGAGGATTTTGATTGAGTTTTATAAGGGGGAGAAGAATTATGTGATTTTTCATAGTTTGTATGGGAGGAGAGTTAATGATGTGTTGTCGCGGGCTTTGGGGTATTTGATGGGGCAGAAGGTTGGGAGAGATATTGAGATGGGGATTAATGATAATGGATTTTATTTTGCTGGGGAGAAACTTCCTGTTGATGAGGCGTTGAAGGTGTTGAATTCGAAGAATCTTCGTGAGGCTATTGAGGAAGCTATATCTAAGACAGAGATATTAAAGAGGAGGTTTAGGCATTGTGCTGCTAGGAGTTTGATGATACTTAGGAATTATAAAGGAAGGACAAAGAGTGTTGGGAAACAGCAGATGAGTTCGTTTTTTTTATTGAGTGCTTTGAATAAGATTAGTAAGGATTTTCCTATTTTGAAGGAAGCTCGTAGGGAGGTATTGGATGATTTGATGGATGTTAGGAATGCTACTAATGTTTTGGAGGCTGTGGAGAAGGGGTTTGTTAAATTTGAGAAGATTGAGACTAAACTTCCTAGTCCGTTTGCGTTTAATCTTGTGTTGCAAGGGTATACAGATATTATGAAGATGGAAGATAAGATTGAGTTTATGAAGAGGATGCATAGGGAGATATTACGGGAAATTGGTGAAGAATTTCCCGTCCCTAAGAAATCAGAGATTTCTCAGGTTAAGGAGATTGGGGAGTGATTTTTTTAATTTGGTGTAGTTAATTGTGAAGGAGAAGATTTAGACCAAGCCGCAATTCCGATAAAGATTAAGTGTGAGATTACACCAAGGATCTCAAAAGATACTCCTATTATTTGCAAAATTGAACTTGTGCCTGAGATAAATAAAATCACATAACCAATAGTGCTTATAATTATTGGGACAAGTATCCACCATCCAGGCTTTCCAATATTTTTGTAAGTTTTCCAGTGCCAAATTATACCTATGATAGAAAAAAAGATTAACAGTAAAAATAATAGGATAAATGATAATAAGAGAGCTATTGGGCCAATTATTAATACTGAAAAAAGTAATATGTAAGAGATCAGGACTCCTATAGTAAGTATTGGAAATGGCCACCAGTGCATTTTTGAGGACTCAAAAATTATTGCTATTGGGCCGAAACTTGGCATCCATGCAATTCCTGGACTTGAAAGCTTGCCTTTTTTGCCTATCTTCGAATATGCTAATGAAACATAAATATATAATATAATAAATGCGATAATAGACAATACTAAAAAAGTGAATGATGCGCCAATTAAGTTACCAATAATTCCTTCTGAGGGTATAACAGTCCCTCCAGGTTGTAGTCTGTTTATTGGTACCAAAGATCCATAAGACCCTGTATTATTAAACCCATTTAATCCAGCAGCTTGTAAAAATATGTTTATTATCCTCTCTCTTTTAGAGAAATAATAAGTATATAAACATTGTTTTTGTAGAATTTTACAATGAAAGGTAGTAATAATATCAAATTCCTGGATGACTGTCTATTAATTGAAGATACCTTAGTAATTGGAGATGTGCATATTGGGTATGATAGTCAATTTCATGGGATGGCTGTGTTTCCTAATGTGCAGATTGAGAATATAATTGAGAAGCTTGAGAAGGTTTTTGAGAATTTGGAGAGTGAGAAGTTTAAGGTTAGGAAGGTTGTTTTGTTGGGAGATGTTAAGCATGATTTTGGAGGGATAAGTGATATTGAGTGGAGAGATACTATTAGGTTTTTGGATTATCTTAAGAGTAAGGTTGGAAAGATTGTTGTGATTAAAGGGAATCATGATATGGTGTTGGAGCCGATATTGAAGAAGAGGGGGATAAGTTTGAGGAATCATTATAAAGTTAAGATAAAAAATGGGGGGAGGGTTTGGTTTATGCATGGGGATAAGATGTTTAAACAGTGTTTAGATGATGGGGTAAATAGGGGGTTAAATGGGCGAGGAGTTGGTAAAAAAATTGGGAAGGTTTTGAGGGGTGGAATTGGTA
>Ga0187833_10003254_pt1 | contig 16610 bp, 14 predicted proteins | sample ETNtaG_37_FD_167968 | JGI IMG/M metagenome (GOLD analysis project Ga0187833, IMG submission 167968) | Marine microbial and viral communities from oxygen minimum zone, Eastern Pacific Ocean - ETNP2014_SV_400_PacBio MetaG (Illumina Assembly) | ecosystem: Environmental > Aquatic > Marine > Hypoxic...
TAACAAGTTAATTAAGCAGCAAGAGCAAATTTATCATTTGCAATTATAATTGGTCCGTTACGTCGGAACCATCTCGAACGAAAGAATAGCCTTTAGACACTCGTCGATTCTGGTTCACCCCCATTAAGTTTAAATGGTGGAGGTGGTGGGTACTGCCCCCACGTCCGCAATGTTTATTACGAAATTCGTTTATCGTCATAGTTAGTAAACTAACTCTTCTATTATAGCTAAAAAAAATGATTATTAAATCATAAAAATTTCTTTATACTGCCCGTATCACAATTTTTTAAATTAAATGCCAAAAAATAAATTAAATGAAAATTTTTGGAGAGGTAAAAAAGTTTTTATAACTGGACACACAGGTTTTAAAGGAAGCTGGCTTTGTATTTTTTTAAAGATTCTTGGTGCAAAAATTACCGGTTACGCATTAAGACCAAAAACCAATCCTAGCTTGTTTAAACTTGCAAAAATAGATACGATTCTTAAAAAATCAATATATGCAGACATTAGAAACTATAAAAGATTAATTAAAGAAATTAAAAAATCTAAAGCTAATATAATATTCCATTTAGCAGCCCAACCATTGGTCAGACATTCTTATATTGAACCAAAAGAAACTTTTGAGACAAATATTTTGGGTACATTAAATATTTTGGAAAGTGTGAGAAAAATTAAAAAAATTAAATCAACGGTAATTATTACTACCGACAAAGTTTATGATGTGACCAAAAATAAAATTTTCAACGAAACGGACATTTTGGGTGGTTCTGATCCATACAGTTCATCCAAAGTCAGCTGTGAGCACTTATTTTCTAGTTACATGCATTCTTTTTTTAAAAATAAATTCAATCAAAGATTGGCAACAGTAAGAGCTGGAAATGTAATTGGAGGGGGAGATTATTCAGAAGATAGATTGATCCCTGATATTTTATTATCTGCAAAAAAAGTGAAAAAAATTATTTTAAGAAATCCCAATGCTGTTAGACCGTGGCAACATGTGCTAGAACCTTTAAATGGTTATCTTATGTTAGGTGAAAAATTATATAAAAATGAAAAAAAAATCAGAAATATAAAACAGAATTGGAATTTCGGCCCTAACATCTCAAATTGTAAGTCAGTTAAATATATTGCAAAATTTTTTGCAAAACGTCTAAAACTTAAGATAAAAATACTCAAAACAAAAAATAAAATTTTTACACCTGAAACAAGTTTTTTAAGACTCGGAAATTTAAAATCTAAAAAATTTCTTAAATGGCACCCAAAATGGTCTTTAGAAAAATCTTTAAATAAAATTTTAGATTGGCATTATTTATTTGGGACAATGAATCCAAAAGACATATGCGAGAAACAAATAAAGGAGTTTATAAGAAAAATTTAATGGAAAAAAAAGAACTCAATATAATTAATTCAAAAATAAATAAATTGGTAGAAGATTTTTGTGGAGTAAAATTTAAAGTCAGTAAATTTATACCCGGCAAAACTTTAATACCTTGTACTGGAAAGGTTATAGATTCTAGTGAGATAAAAAATATGATAAGTGCGTCAATGGATGGATGGCTTACCACAGGAAGATTTAATACTGATTTTCAAAATAAGCTTGCAAAATATTTAAATGTTAAAAAGTTAATAACCGTTAATTCTGGTTCATCAGCAAACTTAATTGCTTTTTCCTCACTTACGTCGCATTTACATAAGGAGAAAGCAATAAAATCAGGTGATGAAGTTATAACAGTTGCCGCAGCATTTCCCACGACAGTTAATCCAATCATTCAAAATGGGGCAATACCAGTATTTGTAGATGTAAAAATTCCAACTTACAATATTGACGAAGAATTGATAGAGGAAGCTATTACGAAAAAAACCAAAGCTATTATGATAGCCCACGCACTGGGAAATCCTTTCAATTTAGAAAAAATTGTAAAAATTTGTAAGAAATATGATTTATGGTTGATCGAAGATAATTGCGATGCACTAGGATCAAAATATAAAGGAAAAAACACGGGAACCTTTGGAGATGTTGCAACACTAAGTTTTTACCCTGCTCATCATATTACCATGGGGGAAGGTGGTGCTGTTTTTACGAATAATCTTAGAATAAAAAGAGCAGCAGAAACTTTTAGAGATTGGGGTAGAGATTGTTATTGCGAGCCGGGTCTTGAAAACACATGTAAAAAAAGATTTGGATGGAAGCTCGGTGAACTACCTTTTGGATATGATCATAAATATATTTTTTCTCATATAGGATTTAATATGAAGATTACGGATATGCAGGCTGCTTGTGGTCTTGCACAAATAGATAAATTAGATCAGTTTATAAAAAAAAGAAAAGAGAATTTTTCATTTTTAAAAAAAAATCTTGCAAGTCTTCAAGAAGATTTAATTTTACCAAAAGAAGAACCTGACTCCGAACCTTCTTGGTTTGGTTTTCCAATTAGTTTAACTAAAAATTGCAAAGTTAGCAGAAAAGAAGTAATTAAAAAATTGTATGAAAACAAAATTGGTACAAGATTGTTATTTTCTGGAAATTTGACAAAACAACCGGCTTATTTAAATAGAAATTTCAAAATATCAGGCAATTTAAAAAACACCGACTATATAATGAACAATACTTTTTGGGTGGGTGTTTATCCGGGTCTAGGTGAAGATGAATTGAGTTTTATCACAAAAGTGATAAAAAGTTCTTTGTCAAAATGATATTTATAGATTGGAGCATCTTTTTCTCTCCAATGTGAAATAAAAACTATGAAAAAAATTAGTATTGTAACTCCAACTTATAATGAAGATCAAAATATTGAAAAGTTAATTCTTGAAGTAAGAAAAATTATGGTTTCATTAAAGTCCAAGTATGTTTACGAGCATATAGTTATTGACAATAAATCAACCGATAACACAATAAATATTTTAAAAAAAATTGCTAAAGAAGATAAAAATTTAAAAATTATTATCAATAGTAGAAACTTTGGTCACATCAGATCTCCTTTTTATGGGTTGCTTCAAGCCAAAGGAGATGCAGTAATTTTTTTTAATTCAGATTTTCAAGATCCTCCAGAACTCATTCCAGACTACATTAAAAGCTGGGAAACAGGTCATAAAATAACTTTAGGGCAAAAGACTGAAACTAAAGAAAATTTTTTTATAAAGTATTTGAAAAGAACTTATTATAGATTATTAAAAGCGATTTCATCGGTAAATTTACCATTATATGCAACTGGCTCAGGCATTTATGATCAAAAAATAATTGAACAATTTAGAAAAATAAAAGATCCTTATCCTTATCTTAGAGGTTTGGTTGCAGAAATTGAAGATGAAATCAATTTTGTTCAATTTGTGCAGCCAAAAAGATTAGGTGGAAAAACTAAAAGTAATTTTTTTACTTTCTATGACTATGTAATGCTAGGCCTTGTAAAACATTCATCCATGCCATTAAGATTAATAATTATTTTGGGATTTATTTCTAGTATTTTATCATTTATTTCAGGTCTTGTTTATCTTTTCTATAAATTGATTTATTGGCAATCTTTTGAAATTGGAATTGGGCCACTAGTTATAGGTATGTTTTTCTTTTTCTCTATAATAATCTTTATAATAGGTTTAATTGGAGAATATATTTTATCAATACTAACCTATTCGCGAAATTTACCCCTTGTTGTAGAAAAAGAGAGAATAAATTTTGAATAAAATAGAAAATTATGACAAATATTGCTGAAGCTATTAAACGTCTAAAACAAGAAGTTTCAAACCCATCAAAGGGTTTGCCTGATGACTTATTCTATTACATAAGCAGCACCACTCCCATAATAAATGTTGACTTATTATTAAAGGATGAAAATGGACGTACTTTGTTATCATGGAGAGACGATCCTCATTCAGGAAAGGGATGGCATATTCCCGGAGGCATTATTAGATTTAAAGAAACTATAGAGGAAAGAATTAATGAAGTTGCTAAAATAGAAATTGGAACACCTGTTAAGCTTTTTAAATCTGAACCAATTGCAATAAATGAGATATTTAATCGTAAACGAGAAATTAGGAGTCACTTTATTTCACTGCTATACAGCTGTTCATTGCCGGGTGATTTTGTTCCAAAAAATAAAGGACTTTCAAAATTTGATGCAGGTTATCTTATGTGGCACAAGACTTGTCCAGACGACCTGCTGAAATTACACGAGATTTATAGAAAATTTTTATAAAGTGAGAGTAACAGATTACATTTTTAAATATCTAGCTGATTATGGTGTCAAACATGTTTTTTTAGTAACCGGTGGCGGAGCTATGCATTTAAACGATGCTTTAAAAAATGAAAATCGAATAAAATATTTTTGCACTTATCATGAACAAGGGGCCGCTATTGCAGCCGAAGGATATGCAAGAGCAAAAGGCAGTCTAGCAGTTGTTAATGTATCTTCGGGCCCCGCTGTCACTAATGCACTTACAGGAGTTATTGGTCAATGGTTGGATTCCGTTCCTGTATTGTATTTATCTGGCCAAGTAAAATATGAAACAACTATAGGATCTGATCCAAACAATCTTTCTTTACGTCAATTGGGTGACCAAGAAATTAATGTAATTGAGATGGTTAAAGGAGTAACCAAATATGCAAAAATGATAACCGAACCACAGAGCATAAAGCAAGAATTAGATAAAGCTGTTAATCTTGCAACTACGGGCAGACCAGGACCAGTATGGCTAGATATTCCATTAAATGTTCAAGGCGCATTAATTGATGAGAAAAGTTTAAGTAGCGAAAAAATTAATAATTCTTCACCAACAATAGAAGATGACACCGTATCTAGTGTGATTAATGAGATCAAAAAAGCCAAAAGGCCTATATTTGTAGCCGGTCACGGTATTAGAATAGCTAAGGCGGAAAAAGAATTTATTAAGTTAGTGGATTCACTAAAAATTCCAGTTTTGTCAACATTTAATGGAATGGATTTAATTTCATCGAAGTCTGATAATTTTATAGGTCGGATAGGAACTTTAGGAAGTCGCGCAGGAAACTTTGCATTACAAAATGCAGACTTGATTGTTTTTTTTGGAACCAGAAATAACATTAGGCAAATAAGTTATAATTGGAGTTCCTTCGGAAAGAATGCTAAAAAAATCATAGTTGATATTGATTATGCTGAATTAAATAAAAAAACTATTAAAGGCGATATAATAATTCAGTCTGATGCTAAAGATTTTATAAATAAGTTAAGTGCAAAAGTACCCAAAAGTTTTAATATCGATAAAAAATGGAAAGAGTGGTGTTTGTTACGTAAAAATAAATACCCTATCGTTCTGAGAGAGCATAAAGTCTCGAATAAAAATTCTGTAAATCCTTATTTTTTCGTTGAAGAATTAACAACTATGATGAGTGAAAATGCTATTATTGTAGCAGGAAACGGTTCTGCCTGTGTAGTTTTATTTCAAGCCGGCATCGTAAAATCTGGACAAAGATTTATTTATAATTCAGGTTGTGCATCAATGGGTTATGCACTGCCTGCTTCCATCGGTGCTTCTTTGGCAGTAAATCGAGATGTAATTTGTATTACAGGAGATGGAAGCATTCAAATGAATATTCAGGAATTACAAAGCATTAAGCATCACAAATTGCCAATTAAGATATTTATATTAAATAATCAAGGCTATAGTTCAATGAAATTAACACAGACAACTTTTTTTAATAAAAATTTTATTGGCTGCAACGAATCATCAGGAATTTCTTTCCCAGACAATTCTAAGCTTGCAGATTTATATGGTCTAAAATATTTTAAAATCGATTCAACTTCAAAAATGACAGACGTAATAAAAAAAATTCTATCCTATTCAGGCGGAGTATTATGCGAAGTAATGTTGACCAAAGATTATGTTATAGCACCAAAGTTGACATCAGAGAGAAGACCAGATGGAAGTATGGTGACAAAACCATTAGAGGATCTTTATCCATTTCTTGATCGTGATGAATTTCTATCAAATATGATTGTTAAAGACAAAGATAGAAAAGATGTTTGAAATTTTAATAAAAATAATAGAGAGTCTAAATAAATTACTGAAATAGGGAAAAATTAAATAATGAATGTTTTAGAATATGAAATGATTGATTTGCTAAAAGAGCTAAAGGAAAAGTATGGTGTTTTTGAAATCAAGGCAGAATATGAAAATGAAGGAAGCAGGCAGACAGAGTTAATGAGACTTAAGGACATCGCAGAAAAAATTAATTTACCAATTATTTTAAAGATCGGTGGAGTAGAAGCGGTGACAGATATCTATAATGCACTTTCACTAGGTGTAAAAGGAATTATTGCTCCAATGGCAGAAACAGCATTTGCTGCAAGTAAATTTTTAAATGCAATTAATACATTTGTGCCCGAAGACAATCAGAAAGATATAGAGTTTGCCATGAATATTGAAACCATAACGGCTTACAAAAATATTGATGAGATACTAAATTTAAATAAAATAAATTTATTAAGCGGTTTAACTGTCGGAAGAGTTGATTTTACTGCATCATTAGGCGCTGATAGAAGTTTTTCAAATAGTGATGAAATGTTTGAATACTGCACTGAAATTTTTCAAAAGGCAAAGAAAAAAGGTTTGAAGACGGCACTTGGAGGAGCTATTTCACCTGAAGCATCATCGTTTATAAAAAAACTTGCTTCAAAAAATTTAATAGATAAATACGAAACTCGTAAACTAGTTTATCACAAAGATGGTATTAAAAACATTTCTGAGGGATTATCTTCAGGTGTGAAATTCGAACTTCTTTGGTTAAAAAGCAAAAGACGATATTACCACCGAGTAAAAGATGAAGACGAAAAAAGAATAGAAATGCTTGAAAAAAGGGCTAAGGGTCTACAGGTTGATTGATAGGAAAAAAGGTTAATAAAAAATTGTGCATAATCATGATCAAAGGACGTCAATTGAAACACGGTACCCTAACGCCGATACCTTTTTGCGTGACAGTCAAATATATTATTTTTATTTGGTTTAATCCTAGTGGCAAAGGTACTGAATAAGCTATAGCAAAATATAATATTATTTCCTGTTAAAAAATGAAGGTAAGGAAATGATTAAAATAATTAAAAATAGGTTATTTCATGAATTCAAATAAATGCCGTTTATGTAATTCTAAATTATTTACTCGTTCTTTATTACAATTAAGAGGAATGCCAAAAGCAGCTCAGCATTTTCCAAATAAAAATGAATTTGCAGAAGACAAAGGAATAACATTAAATGTTTTTCAATGCACAGAATGTAGCTTAGTTCAATTAAACATTGATCCAGTAGATTATTTTAGAGAAGTAATTACAGCAGCTTCATTTTCAGAAAAGACAAGACGTGCAAGATTGGATCAAATGAAAAAATTTATCTCTCGATTTCATTTACAAGGAAAAAAGATTTTAGAAGTTGGTAGCGGAAAAGGGGATATGTTAGATATTCTAAAGGATGCCGGCGCGGTCGCGATTGGAATTGAAGCTTCATCAGAATCCGTAGAAGCAGGCCAGTCTGCTGGCAGAAAAATGGTTACAGGATATATTGGAGAGATAGACAAGATAGAAGGTTCTCCATTCGATGCTTTTGTTTCATTTAATTATATAGAACATATGCCTAATCCTGGTGTAATTATTAATAAAATTTATAACAATATGACAACTGAGGGAGTTGGGTTTGTAACTGTTCCAAACCTGGAATATTTATTGCGAACAAAATGCTTTTACGAGTTTGTTGCCGATCACCTCTCGTATTTTACAAAACAAACTTTAAAATATGCTTTTGAATCAAATAACTTTAAAGTTTTAGATTGCTACACAATAAATAACGACAACGATATTTTAGCAGTGGTCAAAAAGAAAAAATCTAAAGAAATTGAAGTTTCAATTAAAAAAAAAGAACCAATAAATATTTCAGGATATTTTAAAGAGGTTGAAGATCTTATGAAAAATTTAAATCAAATTGTCAATCGATATAAAACAGAAAACAAAAAGATAGCAGTTTGGGGTGCTGGTCACAGAACTCTTGCATTATTAGCTCTAAGTAAATTAAGTAAAATAGATTACATAGTTGATTCTGCAAAATTTAAACAAGGAAAATTTTCTCCCGTTTTGCATTTGAGAATACTGCCACCAGAAACTTTGCAAAAAGAGAAAGTTGATTTGGTAATAGTTATGGTTCCTGGAATATATCCAGATGAAGTTATAAGCACAGTAAAAAAAATGGATGTGGCATCAGATATAGCAAAATTAAAAGATAATAAAATAGAGTTTATATAAAGTCGCAAAAGTATTATAGTCTTTGTAATAGAAAGCGTAAATTTTTATGGAAGAAAAAAATACCTCTAATTCTAAAATTGCGGCTATAATTAAGCCGAGAATACACCATCAAAAAAAACAAAAATTAGAAGATGTGGCTCCTTTAAAAACACCTTTTTCAGTTCATATAGATGTTTGCAGTTTATGTAATTTTAGATGCAGTTTTTGTTTTCAGGCTGATAAGCTTGGTAAAAAAGAAAAAAATTTTCCTCATGGTATGATGAAAATGGATCTGTTTAAAAAAACAGTCGATAATTTAAAAACTTTTCCAGACAGAATAAAAAAAATTAAAATTGGAAATCATGGAGAACCAACTTTACATCCATTGCTTCCTAAATTTATTGAGTATGCAAGAAAATCTGATGTGGCAGATATTATTGAGGTTTTTACCAATGGATCAAAATTAAATCAAAAATTGAATAAAGAATTAGTAGATGCTGGTCTACAAAGGATAAATATTTCGCTAGAAGGTCTTTCAAGCGAAAGATATTTAAAAGTTGCAGCTGCAAAAATTAATTGGGATGAGTTTGTAAGTAATGTAAGAGATTTATATAGCTATAGCAGGAAAAATGGCGATTTGAATATTTATGTGAAAATAATAAATCATGCTAGCGAATTAAAAGGAAAAACTGTTTTTTCTATGACAGATGAAGAAAAAGACATTTTTTATAAAACTTTTGGAAATATTGCTGACGAGATTTATATAGAAAAAATTGTACCACAATGGGCTGAAACACAAGAGGGTAAACAGAATGAAGTTGAGCTTACGGGCATGTACGATCAGAAGACAGTCAGATATAAAAAAGTTTGTCCATTTATATTTATGTATCTTCATATAAATCATGACGGGATAGTAAGTCCTTGCACATTAGATTGGCCAAGAGAAGTTGCCATAGGTGACTTGAGCAAGCAAAATGCATCTGAAATCTGGCATGGCAAGACTCTTAAAGATTTGCAGATAGCGCAACTTGAAGGCAAACGTAACAAAATTTCTTTCTGTAAAGATTGTTCTGCTCCAATGGTATGTGTTGAGGAAAATTTAGATGAACATACAGAAAAGCTTTTAAATAAAATCAGAACTTAATTTAGTTAAACAATTTAAATTAAAATGAAAATTCTCATTACTGGAACAAATGGGTTCGTCGGTAGAAACTTAAAGGAATATTTTCAAGACAGATACGAAGGAATCTGTTGTCCAAAACGACAACAGCTTAATTTACTAGATAGCAATGCGGTTAGTGAATATCTTAAGGCAAACAATTTTGATATTGTTGTGCATTGTGGCGTTACACTTACTTCTATAGAACAGAATTTAAAGATGTATTTTAATATTGAAAAATGTTCAGAATCTTTTGGAAAAATGATCTGCGTTGGTTCTGGAGCAGAGTATGATGGGAAAAATTATATTCCTAAAATGAAGGAAAGTTATTTTGGGAAACATAAGCCCTCGACTTCGGATATATATGGGTATTCAAAGCACGAAATAGCACAAAATATTGAAAGCAATCATAGAAATATATACAACCTCCGAGTGTTTGGAATTTATGGAAAATACGAAGATTATAAACGTCGTTTTATATCTAATAATATCTGTAGGTTATTATGCGGTCTAAATATATCTATAAATAAAAATGCTCACTTTGATTATTTATACGTTAATGATTTTTCAAAAATAGTAGAAATATTTATTAAAAATAATGCAAAAAAAAGGACCTACAATGTTTGTACAGGTAATACTATAGATTTTATTAGTCTTGCAAAAATCATTAATGAAATTGATGGAAGAAATTTGTCAATTAATATTAAAGAAAAGGGATTAAACCCAGAATATTCTGGTGATAACAAACTGCTTATGGATGAATTTAAAGAGATTACATTTACCCCTCCAGAAAAAGCCATAAACGAATTGTATCATTGGTATAAGAGTTCAAGCAATTTAGATTTTAATTTAAATATGCTTGATTCAATAAAGAGGAAAACTTCTTGAGATCCAAAGAAAAACATTTTTTGGAAACACTTAATAACCGTCCAGTATTAGTATGGGGTGCGAGAATGACAGGTATGGGTTTATTACGCTTTTCAAAAAAACATAACCTTAATATCATTGGTTTTGTTGATAGAGATCCGTCCCTTATTGGAAGAACAATTGATAATTTCCAAATAAATAAACCAGATATTATTCCTTCTTTGAAAGAAAAACACAAAAACCTATTAGTTGTTATAGCTGCTGCATTAAAAGAAGACGAAATAATTAATTCACTAGATGAAATGGGAATATCTAAAAAAGATTGTGTCAATTATAGTGAATATTGTGATCAATTTTTTACCATTGATGTTGTCGGGACATGCAATCTTAACTGCCCATCCTGTGCTCAGAGTATAGCTGAAATTAAAAATCCCGTAGGAACTATGAAGCTAAATGATTTCAAACAAGTAATAAAAAAAATGAAAGATGAAGTTGATATGGTTACCCATGTTAGTTTGTATAGTTGGGGAGAACCTCTTTTGCATACAGAGCTTAATTTGCTTATTGATTATCTTCATAAAGAAGGGATAGCAGCAGCAGTTTCATCTCATCTTTCAATTCCTTCATTTGAGCAGATTCAAAAACTTGTAAAATCAGCACCAGAATACCTTAAGATATCTCTTTCTGGATTTTATCCCGAAACATATAACTCGACACATACGGGAGGCGATATAAATCTTGTAAAATCGAACATGTACAAAATTAAATATTATATGGAAAGATATAAATCGAAGATTTATGTCGATGTGAATTATCACGTTTACAAAAACAACATTGGAAAAGATCTCGAAATGATGCAAAAATTATGTGACGAATTAGGTTTTGGTTTATCAACTACTTATCCAGTAGTTATGCCAGTTGAAAGATGCATTGATTACCTAGAGGGCAAGCCAAGTAAAGCAACTTTGGAATTATCAAAATTACTTTTAGTTAATATAGATGAGGGTTTGGAAATAACAAAGACACAACGAAATCAGCCTTGTCGTTATCTTAGCAATCAGCTTAATATCAATTGGGATCGAAGTGTGCCTCTGTGTTGTGTGAGTTTTGATAGACAAAAAAATAATTCAATTATATCTAACGACTATCTAAAAGAATCCTTAAAAGATTTGTCAAAGAAAAAAGAAAAACATTCTTTGTGCACAAAGTGTATGGGGCATGGTATTCCGCCATATCAACTTGGAGTTAACGAAAAAGGATGGGAGGCTAAAGCTAAGCAAAATTCAAATCTTGGTAAAAAAAGTTAACAAGTTTACAATTGATAATAATTAATAATCAAAAAAATGAGTTATTTATTAAATAAACAAAGACGGCATATTAATTTATTAAATTTTATTTATAAAGTATACAAGTACATTGATAATGAAAAAAATACTATTTATCACTACTAGAAATTCATTTTCAAAAGACCATTTATGCCAATAGAAGAAATCTTATTATATCTTGCAAATAATAATTTTACATATGAATATGTGCTTATTTTTTTCATTCTCTCAATAATTGGATTTTCTTTACCAATTCCTTATACTTTAATAATAATAACGAATGTATATGTTTTTGGTTGGGTGGGTTTTTTTTTAGTAATTCTATCTGTCCCCTTGGGATCGCTTATAACTTTTTTTTATGTAAAAAAATTTTCAAATTTTATAAGAAAAATGAAATTTTTTCATAAAATTTTCCAAAATAAATTAAATAATACGATTAAATTTTACAATAACATTTATGTCTTAATTTTTATTAGAGCCACCATGCCCTTTTTTTTAGTTAGTGCAATTCTTCCATTAACAAATATGTCTATAAATAAATACCTTTATATAACGATAATCGGTACTTTTTCACATATTCTTCTATGTTCTCTAATTACAAATAGTGTACGAGACTCAATAATTAATTACAACGACATTGTAATTAGTTGGAATGATCCTAGGTTTTTCTTATCATTAATTATTCTATTCTCGTTTGTATATTTGGGTAAGAAAATTAATACAAAATTATTTAATGATAATAATAAAAAATGAATTATTTAACTGATAATAAAAAAAATATTTTAATTCATTTACTTTTTCTATTTATTCTTTCTTTGTATTACTTAATTCCATATTTTTTAGTAGGACAGTTAATAGTAAAACCACACGATTTTTTGGACATAGGTATGGTCGAAAGCCATATTATTGGAAGGATTTTAAGTGGAGATTTTGAAAGTATAAATCTTTTCTTAAATGGTGAAATTAAATGGTATTTTTTAAAAAGAGTACTACAACCTCTTATGTTGCTCTATGCATTCTTTGAAACCGAAGTTGCATATTGGTTAACAGATATACTAATCAAATTAATTTATTATATTTGCTTTTTTAAATTATCCAGAAAATTAAGCTGTTCACTCTTCAATTCAGCTTTAATAGCCTGTCTAATTGTTTCAAGTGTCTCTCATTATTTTACCACTATGGGCCTAGGCATGGCTACTTTTCCTTATCTAATTTATCTAATGATAAAAAATAAAAACCTTAATTTAAAGCACTACTGTCTTATTACGTTTATTGGACTTAACTTTGATTTAGTATTTCACATGTTTATATTACCAATTTTTTTCTTAGTATCTCTGATCTTTTGCAAAAAGAATCAAAAATATAATTTCGAACTTTTTATTAAAATTTCCTTGGTATTATTTTTCTTTGCTCTATTATCGAATTCAAATCTAATCTACACCTATCTATTTTCAGGACCTTTTCACAGAACTTTATTTTTTTATGAAGCACCTGATTTAATTACAAATTTTAACAAACTAATTAGAAGTTTTTTTTCAATTCCAAGTATTAAAGGTAATGCATATTTTTTCCAGGGATTATTATTTTCTTTATACTCATTTTTTATAATTTTAATAAGTTTATTTTCAAAAAATAAAAAAACCTATCTTCTGCTCTTAGTTATTTTTTTTATACATTTTTTTGTTTTTATTTTGAATTTGGAATTTGTGTCCCATATAAGAAATAATAGTGTAGGATTGTTTAAAACAATACACTGGGAAAGTTTAATATATACACTTCCAGTATTATACTGCTTACTATTTGTTACTAACCTGAAGTTCGTGGTCAGTAGAGCTAAGTATTTAATTTATCCCTTAATACTTTTATCTATTATTACTTCTCAAGCAACGATCTCTGTAATTCCATTAAGTAAATATTTTTTATCTTTTGAAAGTTTAAATGTTGAGCAAAAAAATCAACTTAGAAAATATTTTCATGATCAAAAATACAGCTTATTAATCAAGGATATAATTAAATTTAATGAAAATATAGTAAAAAATTCTAATCAAGGTTTCAAAAGCAAATATGCCTTTAAAGGTTACTATGATTATGAAAATTATAAGTACATTAAATCCTTAGTTGGTGACTCACGTACTATATCAATTGCTCTAGATCCAATGGTTGCTGTAATGAATGATATCAAGGTTATTGATGGCTATCATACTATATATCCTTTAAGTTATAAATTAAAATTCAGAAAGGTAATCGAAAAACAATTAGAGCTTTCAGAAGAAATAAAAAAATATTATGATTTGTGGGGAAGTAGAGTTTATACTTTTGTGCAAGATAATAAATCAATCAAAACAAATTTCATTGAAGCTAATCATTTAGGTGCTGAGTATGTAATTTCTAAATATTCAATATCAAATAAAAATCTTCTGCCAATTTGTGAAAAATGCAATAACTCTGCTGAGCTTTTTCTTTATAAAATTATGATTTAAATCTAATGTCTGTATGACTTTAAAAGTTTTTTGATATAAAATCATAAGAAGGGTAGAAATTTGAAGAAAGTGTCAAAGTTAGCATATTATTATGAAATGTATCGCAAAACACAAGTATTGCGTAACATTCCTCGTATTTGGAATTATATAAAGTATCGATCCCTGCCACGTAAATCTACTATGTCAGTCAAACGTTACACACCACAGATAGCTAGTATGATAGTGACAAAGCGTTGCAATTTAACTTGCAGCTTTTGCTCTGTGGGCAATTCGCTTAATCCAAAAGATTGGCGAGATTCAGAAGCAACTTTAGAAAAAGTACAACGAATTTTTGCTAACCCATTGTTTTCGAATTGTTTGGGTGTTGATTTGTTGGGAGGAGAACCGATGCTCTGTAAAGAGTTAGTTCCCATTGTTGCTTGGCTATCAAAACGAGGCCATTTTGTTAACATAAACACAAATGGTCTAAGATTGGATAAACACATTGTTGATTTAAAACGAGCTGGAATTTCTAGAATAAGTATTTCTCTTTATGAAGACAATCAGGAATATTTAGAAGAAAATCTTTCGAATATTAATAAAATTTTTCCAGTGCACACAAGCATTGTCCTTGAACGTAAAGCTGTAGAGAATAGACAGGGTAAAATTTTGAAAAAAGCAACTTTTATGCGTGACGCAGGTTGTCGTAGTTTCAATGTTATGATTTATCGACCACAAGGTTTAAATCCAAATCCTAATGAAATAATTAGTGATACACTTCCATCCTATATTGAATTTATAAAAAAAATGGAAGACAATCTTCCCGGCTTTTGTAATTGGCCAGCTGCAATTCAAATAGGTAAAGTTAAAAAACGATGCCCCCAGATATGGCAGCGTATTGCTACAACCATGAAGGGACATATGGAAATTTGTTGTGGTACAGAAGATATATTACAAGGTCCTAATAGTAATTTATTTGATTGCGAGGATAAACCCGACGTCTTGTTCAATCATCCAACTTTAGTAAGTTTGCGCAAACAACTTTTAGATGAAGTATCCGAGCCTCCAGATATGTGCAAAACCTGTAATTTAATTGGTGATCCAGGATGGTAAAAATTAAATATTACTTTCAACTAAAAAAATAATTACCGTTTAAAAGATTTGTAACATTGGGTTTAGCCAATTCATCAATGCTTGTATTAGCTTTTTCTTCTGTGTATTCGTTGCCAATGAACACACCTTTATAGCCTTTGTTAATTAAAAATTGATAAACATCCATTGGAGAATATCCAAAACGTTGACAGTGCATATCAACTATTTCAATTAATATCTTAGGTCGAAAATGTTCTAGAAGTTTTTCAGCTCCTTTTAACATGCTTAGCTCTCCTCCTTCTATATCAGCTTTAATAAAATCCACCTTATTAATTTTTTGTTCTTTAATGATGTCATCTAATTTACGCATAGTAGTTTGAATTCGTTTGCTGTATTTAAGAAATCTCGAAGAAGCTCCTGAGCCTCCTCCATCAAAATTGGAAACTCCAAATGATATAGTTCCATCTTCACTACCAAGAGCTAAATCGAAGGTTTTTATATTTTGACAAGAATTAAGTTTTATATTTAAATTCAATTCTTCATATGTTTCAGGTACAGGTTCAAAAGAAAAAACATTCCCATTTTGTCCGACTAATTGTGCAAAATGAATTGAATACCAACCAAAATTAGCTCCTGCATCTATAACCGTCCAACCAGGCTTAATCACTTTTTTTACCAAATTGGTCTCATTAAATTCATAATTGCTTTGAAAAATAAGCGATTTGCTCACAGATGCTTTATTTTTTGATATGTTAAATGCTATCCCATTTTTATAATGAAGAATACTTTTTGGATTGTTTTTTCTCCATAATGAGATCCTTTTTCTCTGTTTATATCCGCTTATGCTTAAATAATTTTGTAAAATTAAAAGCGGTAAAGTGAATGGTGATACTATTTTAACAAATAAACGTCGGGCAATAGGATTGATATTAATAAAATTTCTAAATTTATTTAGTAGGTACACAATTTAATATTTACTCTCGTAAGTTGTAAAGTATGGAGATTTTTGATACTGCCAATGTCCGTAATATTTATTATAAAATTTGTTTATCGCCATGGTTGGAAAATCAACAGTAATAATATAAAACTTGTTATCAAAGATTCAATAGATTTTTCATAATGAAATTAACGAAAGAACAAAAACAAGAAATTTTGGACCAACAATCTCAAAATAATGTAACAAAAAGAGTTATTTCACCAGAATTAGAAAAGCTTCTTTATGAAGCTCTTCCAGTTTTAGACCATGGTTTTGTCAGAGTCGTGGATTATATGGGAGATGACAGCTCTGTTGTTCAGTCGGCTAGAGTTTCATATGGCAAAGGAACAAAAAAAGTTTCTACTGATAGTGGCTTAATAAAATATTTAATGAGACATAGGCACAGCACGCCTTTTGAAATGTGTGAAATTAAATATCATGTTAAACTTCCAATATTTGTCGCAAGACAATGGATTAGACATCGAACCGCCAATGTAA
>Ga0187833_10003259_pt1 | contig 16592 bp, 10 predicted proteins | sample ETNtaG_37_FD_167968 | JGI IMG/M metagenome (GOLD analysis project Ga0187833, IMG submission 167968) | Marine microbial and viral communities from oxygen minimum zone, Eastern Pacific Ocean - ETNP2014_SV_400_PacBio MetaG (Illumina Assembly) | ecosystem: Environmental > Aquatic > Marine > Hypoxic...
CGACGAGATATTTCTGGAAGGCGAACGGGTGACGCGGCGCACCAACCGCGCCGGCGGCACCGAGGGCGGCGTCACCACCGGGCAACCGCTGCTGCTGCGCGCCGCCATGAAGCCGCTCAGCACGACGCTCAACCCGCTTCAGACCGTGGACCTTGCCCGCGGCGAACCCGCCCCGACCATGTACGAGCGCTCAGATTTCTGCGCCGTGCCGCGCGCGGCCGTGGTCGGCGAGGCGATGGTAGCCTACGTGCTAGCCGATGAATTGCTGCGCAAACTGGGCGGTGACTCGCTGGCGGAGATGAAGCCGCGCTTTACATCGCTGCGCGCCGCCACCCTTGACGATTTGCCCATGGAAGCGCAGGCGCACGTTTTTTGGTAGTCTGTTGGATACCGCTCCGGGCGCGGAGTGGAATGAGTGAGCGGCATTGTTGTGGGCGCGCATGAGTGCCTGAAGAAACGCCGAAAGCGTCAATCATCACCGAAAACCATGAACTTCCTCCTCACCGGCCCGCCGGGTGCGGGCAAAACCACCATCGGGCGGTTGTGCGCCGAGCTGCTGAAATACGACTTTATTGACATAGACGAGGGAATCGTCGCGCGCGCGGGGAAATCAATTCCCGACATATTCCAACAGCAGGGCGAGGTCGCCTTCCGCGCGCTGGAGCGCGAGGCTGTGGTGCAGGCCGCCGGGCAGGATAGGCGCGTGATTGCGCTAGGCGGCGGTGCGTTGCTCGACGACGACAATCGCGCGCTAACCGCCGCCGCCGGGCCGGTAATCTGCCTGCGCGCCACCGAGGAAAGCATCCGCGCGCGGCTGGGTGCAGAGAGCGGACGCCCATTATTACAGGGCGGGGAGAAGGATGGTTTCGCGCTGCGCGCACTGCTGCGCGAACGCGCAACCCATTATGATTCTTTCGCGCTGCAGTTGCACACCGACGCTCTCACCCCGCAGGCCGCCGCCGAGCACATCGTCTCCGAACTGATGCCATGGCGCAGCACGGTGCAGACACCCGCTGGTGGCTATCCCGTTGTGCTGGGCGAGAGCGCTCGGCTGTATCTGCCGCGCCTGCTGCGCGAGCACGGGCTGCCGCATCCCGCCGTTGTCGTCACCGATTCCAACGTCGACCCGTTGTGGGCTGCGGCGCTTGGAGAGCAGTTCAGCGCTCCGCTAGTGAGTGTCCCGGCCGGAGAGACGCAAAAAACGCTCGCCTCGGTGCGCGAACTTTACGACGCCTTCCTACAACACGGCCTCGACCGCCACAGCCTAATTCTGGCAGTCGGTGGTGGGGTGATTGGTGATCTGGCCGGATTCGCGGCGGCCACTTTCATGCGCAGCGTGCGCTGGGTGAACGTACCATCCACTCTGCTGGCAATGGTAGATGCCAGCATCGGCGGCAAGGTGGGCGTGGATTTGCCGCAGGGCAAAAACCTAGTGGGCGCCTTCCACCCACCCGCGCTGGTGCTGGCCGACCCCGAGCTGCTGACCACACTGCCCCGCGAAGAATACGCTTCCGGAATGGCGGAGGTGCTCAAGCACGGCCTCATCGCCGATGAGGAACTCTTCGCCGCGCTCGGCCCGCAAGCGTTACCGCTCTCGCGCGAGTTGCTGCAGCACGCGCTGGTGGTCAAAATCGAAATCGTGCAGCGCGACCCGCACGAACAAGGCGAGCGCGCCAAGCTGAATCTGGGCCACACTATTGGCCATGGAATCGAGGTCGCTAGCAATTTCGCGCTGCGTCACGGCGAGGCCATCGCCATCGGGCTGCTGGCCGAGACGCGCCTTGCCGAGCGCAGCGGACTGGCATCAGCGGGACTGTCCGAGCAGGTGGAGACGCAGCTGCTGGCGCTCGGGCTGCCCACCGGCTGCCCGGGGCTACCCGCGGAGCGCATCCGCGCCTTGATGGCAAGTGACAAAAAAAAGCGCGCCGGCGAACTCACCTTCGCCTTGCCAACCGCCATCGGTGCGGTAGAATACGGCCTGACGGTGGAAGAAGCGCTGCTCGAAGCAGTCATCGCGGAAGCCGTCGCGTGAACGCCAACAGGCTGACATGATGACATCGAAAATCCTCGTTTTACACGGCCCGAACCTGAACCTGCTCGGCGCGCGCGAGCCGGAGGTTTACGGCACCGAGACTCTGGAAGAAATCAACGCCGGTCTGACTGCGCTGGCGGCCGAGCTGAGCATGGAGACGCGTGCGCTGCAATCCAACAGCGAGGAGGCGCTCATCGAGGCGCTACACGCCGCGCGCGAGTGGGCCGATGGGGTGGTCTTCAACCCGGGCGCGTTCACACATACCTCGGTAGCGCTGCGCGACGCCATCGCCGCGGTGGAGCTGCCGGTTGTGGAGGTGCATCTCTCCAATATCCACGCGCGTGAATCCTTCCGGCGCGAATCGCTGCTGGCCCCGGTATGCGTGGGTAGCATATCCGGATTCGGGGCTGATTCGTACGCACTAGGCCTGCGCGCACTGCTCGCACAGCTATAGACTGAATAAGGAGAAGCAGATATGAGCGCACTTGAGCCGATTGTCTTCACACGCGGCGTGCCCGCCACAGAATCTTTTCCAAAGGATGAGATGGCCGCTGCCGCACAGGAAGCCATCCGCGCGCACGGAGACACCATCCTGCAATACGGCTCGGCCTTCGGTTTCCAGCCACTGTGCGAGTGGCTCGCAGAGTGGCACGGCGCGCAGGCAGAGAACGTGCTCTGCTCAAATGGCTCGCTGCAGATAATCGAGTTCATCTGCGCGCTGTTGCTGTCGGCGGATGCGCGCACCGTTTTCGTCGAGGCGCCCACGTACGACCGCACCATCACCATCTTGCGCAAGCACAACGCCGAGATTGTCTCCATTCCGCTGCAAGCCGATGGTCCGGACATCGGCGCGCTTCAGGCCGCGCTGCGCAAACACCGGCCGCGCTTCTTTTATCTCATCCCCGATTTCCAAAACCCGGCCGGAGCCACCTGCTCCTGGGAGAAGCGGCAGCAGCTGGTGGCGCTCGCGCGCGAGCACGGCTTCATGCTGCTGGAGGATTCGCCCTACCGCGAGCTGCGTTACCGCGGCGATGAGCAGCCCACCCTGCGCGAACTGGCCCCCGAGCAGGTGTTGCAGCTTTCATCCTTCAGCAAACTAATCGGGCCGGGCCCACGCCTCGGGTATGCGATTGGCCCGCAGCAATTGCTGCGCGAAATGGCCAAAGAGGCGGAGAACACCTACATTGCGCCCGGGTTGCTCGCGCATGGGGGCGTGTACGAATTCTGCCGCGCCGGCCAGTTGCAGCCGCAGATTGAAAAGCTGAAAAAACTCTACGCGCCGCGGCTGCAGGCCACCTTGGCAGCCCTGGACGAATACCTGCCGGAGGCTGAACCCACTCGCCCGGACGGTGGTTTCTTCCTCTCGCTCACCCTGCCAGAGGGCGTCACCACTATGAGCGTGCGCGCGCGCGCGACCGAGGTCAACCTGACACTGGCCGACGGGCGTGGCTTCTTCGTCGATGGGGGCGGAGAACGGTTCCTGCGCCTGCCTTTTTGCGCGCTCACCCCGCAGCAGCTGCGCACGGGCGTGGAGCGGCTGGCGGAAGTGGTGCGCTCGGCGGCCTGAGCCGCCGCGCCCTCAGACTTTCTTCACTACGATATCGGCAATCACGTTCGCGGCTTCGTCGCCGCGGTCGGCCGCGTTGGAGAGATGGCGGTAAATCTCGCGCAACTTAAGCATTTCTACCACATGGTCGAGGTCGCGCGGCCCACTGAAAAGGTCGGCGATGGCCTCACGATAGACACGCTCGACACGGTTCTCCAGCGCTTTGGCGCGCATGGCGTGTTCGTTGGCCACGCTGGGGCGGTCTTGCAGGCGTAGCACCCCTTTATGAATCTCCGCCGATGCATCGGTCAGCAGTGAGGCCATGCGCTCCAGAAACGGGGTTGGCTCAATGCCCAGAAGCACCATTTCGTCCACGGTGGTATCGGCGTAATCGACCACGTCATCCACCGCGCGCGATAGCGCGAAAATGTCCTCGCGGTCCAGAGGCGTGATGAAGTTGCGGTTGAGCTCATCAATCAGCATGCGCCGCACCTCATCGGCGTCCTTTTCGACCGAACGAAGCTGCTGCGCGGTTTCCGGTTGTGGATCGCGAGTGTAGGATTGCATCAGCTGCAATCCCTGGTGGGTAAGCTCCGCTTGCCGGATGAGCAGCTCCACCATGCTGTCGCGCTGCTTCTTTTTTGAGCGTTTGAAAAAACCCATTGAGCCTCCCTAGCTGTTTATTGTGCGCCACGCCAGCAGCAGCAACGCGCTGACGGCAGCGGTGGCGGGAATGGTGAGCAACCAGGCGCGCACCATCTCAGCGGCCACGCCCCAGCGCACGCGCTCGGGGCGCTCCGCTCCGCCGACCCCCATGATAGCCGAACTGACCACGTGAGTGGTGCTGACCGGGCCGCCCGCCAGCGCCGCGGCCATTATCACTCCAGCCGCGCTGATTTGCGAGCTAAAACCGTGAACCGGCCGGATTCGGTAGATGCGTGCGCCCAGCGTACGAATAAGACGCCATCCACCACTGGCGATTCCGAGCGCGATTGTGCCCGCGCTGGCCACCACCACCCAGAGCGGCACGCGGAATGAATCCACCGCCCCTGAGACCACCAGCCCGAGCGTGATGATTCCCATCGTCTTCTGCGCGTCGTTACTGCCGTGGCTGAGCGCCAGCCCGATGGAGGTCAACACTTGCGCGCGCTTGAAAAAACTGTTGATGCGCAGCGTGGCCCCGCGCGCCAGAAAAAGCACCAGTCGCATTGTCAGCCATCCGGCCAAAAGCCCCAACACCGGCGAGAGAAACAGCGCCAGCAGCACTATGTACAAACCCTGCAACTGCACCACGCGCCAGCCGCCGGCCAGCACCGCTGCCCCCAGCAGCCCACCCACCAGAGCATGCGAGGAGGAGGACGGCAATCCGAAATGCCATGTCAGCAGGTTCCAGCCGATGGCGGCCCACACGGCTGCCAGAACCACCGGCAGCGTGACCGCGGCCGGGTCGAGCAGTCCCTTGCCCACCGCAACGGCCACTGCCACACCGAAGAGAAATGGTCCTGCGAATTCGGCTGCGGCGGCGATCGCCAGTGCGCGTCGCGGCGAGACCGCGCGCGAGGCAATCATAGTCGCCACCAGATTGGCGCTGTCGTGAAACCCGTTGAGGAAATCGAAGACCAGGGCGCTGGCAATCAGAACCGATAGCATCATTTTTCACTGGCCGATATTGTACCGCAAGCGCGCAGGTGGTCGCCGATGTGAAAATTATGTTAGAATGGTAGGCAACCCTGTGCCCGCAGCGCTGAGAAATGCCCCGGGATTGAATACTCCGGCAATATAGCAGGAAGAAAGATGAGCAGCGAATACCTCCCCGCGAGAGAACTACCCCTAGCAAGTGCCATCGAGCGCGGCGCCTGCGGCATCGGCTTTGTGGCCGACCGCCACGGGAACGTCACCACCGAGCTGCTGCGACTGGGGCTAACCGGGTTGGTGAACCTGCAGCACCGCGGAGGCCTTGACGCCGACAACAAAACCGGCGACGGCGCCGGCGTGCTCACCCCGATTCCCACACCCTTCTTTGAGCGCGAACTGACGCAACTGACCGGCAAAACTATCCCCGCCGAGCGGTTGGCTGTGGGCGTCTTTTTCCTGCGCCCAGCCTCTGCAGAACTGGCAGAGCAGGCCATCAGCGCAGCTCTCGCCCGGCAGGGTATCTCATCGGAGGCTTGGCGCAAGCCGCCCATCAACCCGGACGTGCTCGGCGCGCAGGCGCGCGCGCGCATTCCGCTCATCCGCCAGCTCATCGTGGCGCGCCCGCAGGGGGTAAGCGCGGAGCAGTTTGAGCGGCGGCTCTTTCTGGCGCGCAAGGAAATCGAGCGTCGGTTCGTACAGCACGAGTGGCCGGACTATGTGGTCTCGCTCTCCAGCCGCACCGTAGTCTACAAGGGCCTGCTGCACGCGCCGCAGGTAAGCGCGTTTTACCCGGACCTCGGTGCCGCCGATTTCGCCGTCTCGTCTGTGGTCTTTCACCAGCGCTACAGCACCAACACACTGCCCTCGTGGGAGCGCGCGCAACCGTTGCGCGTGCTCTGCCACAACGGCGAAATCAACACTATTCAAGGCAACATCGCCTGGGCGCAGGCGCGCGCTGCGCTGATGCAGGCAGAACCCGATTTCAACCCCGAGAGCCTTGCGCCCGTGATTGACCTGCGCGGCAGCGATTCGGGCATGCTGGACAACTACGCCGAGCTGCTGCACCATGCCGGGCGCGACCTGCGCCACGTTCTCGCCATGCTGCTGCCCATGGCATGGGAAAGACAGGCCGAGTTGCAGTCGACCGTGCGCGATTTCTACGCTTATCATTCCCACTTGCAGGAGCCATGGGACGGGCCCGCCGCCGTAATTTTCAGCGACGGCGCGCTGATCGGCGCCAGCCTCGACCGCAACGGCCTGCGCCCGCTGCGCTTCGCGGAGAGCCGCTCCGGGATTGTGTACGCTTGCTCGGAATTCGGCGCAATCCCGCTGCCAGTGGAGGAACTGACACGCATCGGCAAACTCGGTCCTGGCCAGATGCTGGCAGTGGACACACGCAACGGCGAGCTGCAGCTGGACTCCCAGATTAAATCGACATTGGCCGCCGCGCAACCATACGGCAAATGGCTGCCGACCGCCACGGCCCGGAGCCGCCGGTCGCGCCCGCGACCAGCCACCGACGAGGCTGCGCCCGCGCTCAAGCACTGGCTGCTGGCCTTCGGCTACACGCGCGACGACGTGGTTTACGCGTTGCGCCCAATGGGTGAGAACGCAAAGGAACCTACCGGCTCGATGGGCGACGACACCCCGCCAGCAGTACTGAGCGAGAAGCCGCGGCCGCTTTTCAACTTTTTCCGCCAGCGCTTCGCCGAAGTGACCAACCCGCCCATCGACCCGCTGCGCGAACGCGTGGTCATGTCTCTGCGCATGCGCCTCGGAGCGCACGGCAACATTCTGGAGGACGGCGCGCAGAACACGCGCCCGCTCGAATTGCGCAGCCCAGTACTGCTGCCCGCTGAACTGCGCGCGCTACAGCGCCAGCGGCAGGTACCGGCACGCACGCTCTCCACGCTGTGGGACCTTTCAGCCGGCGCGGAGGGCCTGCCGGCCGCGCTACAGGAGTTGCAGCGCGCGGCGCTGGAGGCCACCAACGCCGGCTGCCGGCTCCTCGTACTCAGCGACCGCGGCGTGGACGCGCAGCGCACGCTGCTGCCCGCGCTGCTGGCCGTCAGCGCCGTGCATCACCATCTGTTGCGCGCTGGCATGCGCGCACACGTCAGCCTGATTGTGGACAGCGGCGAGCCGCGCAATGTGCACCATCTCGCCACGCTGATTGGGTACGGCGCCAACGCAGTCTGCCCGTACCTAGCACTGCATGTGGTGCCCACGCTGATGCGGGAAGGCTTCGACGCAGAACGCGCGCGCCAGAACCTCCTCGCCGCCCTCGAGAAGGGTCTACTGCGCATAATGTCCAAAATGGGCATCAGCACGGTGGACGCTTACTGCGGCGCGCAGATATTCGAGAGCGTCGGCCTAGATGACGAATTGATACAGCGCTATTTCCCCGGAACAGCGGCGCATCTGGGGGGGGCCACGCTGGAGGATATCACGCGCATCCCGCTGATGTGGCACGTGCTCGCGTATGGCGAGCAATCCGCGCTGCCCTCGCCCGGATATTATAAATTCAAGCGCGGCGGAGAACTGCACGCGTTCGCGCCCGAGACGGTGAAAACGCTGCACCGCGCGGTGCGCACTCCGGGCGCGCTGAACGGGAACTTCGCCGGCGGCTACGCGCACTTCCGCCATTTCGTCGATTCGGTACGCTTGCGCCCGCCGATAAACGTGCGCGACCTGATGGAAGCGAAACCACTCACGCGCGCGCCGCTGCCGTTGGAGCAAATCCAGCCGCGCGAGGAAATCGTGCGCACCTTTTCGGTCGCGGCCATGTCACACGGTTCGCTTTCATCGGAGGTGCACGAGACGCTGGCGGTAGCCATGAACCGTCTGGGTGCCAGCAGCAACTCCGGCGAGGGCGGAGAACACCCAGCGCGTTACGGTGACGAGCGCAACAGCCGTGCAAAGCAAATCGCCTCCGGCCGCTTCGGCGTCACCCCGCTTTACCTGATGGCGGCGGATGAGTTGCAGATTAAAATGGCGCAGGGCGCCAAGCCGGGCGAGGGCGGCCACCTGCCCGGTCACAAGGTGACGGCTGAGATTGCCACCATCCGCCACGCTCAGCGCGGCGTTGCTCTCATTTCTCCGCCGCCGCACCACGACATTTACAGCATCGAGGACCTCGCCCAGCTCATCTTCGACTTGCGCCAGGTCAATCCGCGCGCCACAATCTCGGTGAAACTGGTGGCGCAGGCCGGGGTGGGCACCATCGCTAGCGGCGTAGCCAAGGCCGGGGCGGATGTCGTCGTCATTTCGGGCAGCTCGGGCGGCACTGGCGCGGCGGCATGGTCGTCCATTAAACACGTCGGCATCCCTTGGGAAATCGGTCTGGCGGAAACGCAGCGCATGCTCATCAACGCCGGTCTGCGAGGGCGCGTGCGCCTGCGCGCCGATGGCGGCCTTTACACCGGGCGCGATGCGCTTATGGCGGCACTGCTCGGCGCGGACGAATTCTCCTTTGGCACCAGCGCGCTCATCGCAGCGGGCTGCGTGATGGCGCGCACTTGCCACACCAACAACTGCCCGGTGGGCGTGGCCACGCAGCGCCAAGATTTGCGCGCCAAGTTCGCCGGCACCCCCGAACAGGTGATGGCTTACATGCACTTTGTCGCCGAGGACCTGCGCGAGCGCCTGGCCGCACTCGGATTGACCAGCCTACAGGATGCGGTCGGACGCACGCGCATGTTGCAGCAGAAACTGAAAGGCGCCAAGGGCGAGCCGGAACTCGACCTGAGCGAGCTGCTCAAGCTGCCCGCCGGCGGGGTGGGTAAGAGCCGGAGTTACTCCGGCGCGCCCAACCCCGCCGGCGGGCAGCTCGATGAGCACAACAGCGCACTGCTCGCCGCCGCCGAGATTGCGCTGCAGGGCGAGAATGGCACACCGCTGCGGCTGCAATATAACACCAGCAACCGCACGCGCACCTTCGGCGCCAGGCTCTCCGGGGAGATCGTCTCCCGCCACGGGGCCGCCGGCCTTGCGGATGGGGCTGTGAGCGTAGTCTGCCACGGCAGCGCGGGCCAGTCCTTCGGCGCATACGGCGCGCCCGGGCTGCAGTTGACCCTGCGCGGCGCGGCCAACGACTACGTAGGCAAGAGTCTGGGCGGCGCGCGCATCATCATTTGCCCGCCGGACGGATACCGCGGCGCCCACCCCACCCTCGCCGGGAACACGGTGCTCTACGGCGCCACCGCCGGAGAGCTTTTCATCGCCGGGCGTGCGGGCGAACGCTTCGCGGTACGCAACAGCGGCGCCCTCGCAATGGTGGAAGGTGTGGGCGACCACGGCTGCGAATATATGACCGGCGGCACGGTGATTGTGCTCGGCGTGGTCGGTCAGAACTTTGGCGCAGGCATGACCGGCGGTGTGGCGTTCGTGCATGACCCGCAAAAAAACCTGGCGCAGCGCCTTAACGGGGAACTGGTGCAAGCAAGCCCGCTCGGCAGCGCCCAAGCCAAACAGCTTCGCGAGTGGATAGCGCGCCACGCCGAACTGACCGGCAGCGCCCTAGCCGCGCGCCTGCTGCGTGATTGGAACGCAACGCGGCGCGCTTTTGCGCGTGTAGCGCCCCGCGCCAGTGCCAGCCGCAGTGACCCCACCCCCGCCACCGACCGCACGCGCGCACGCACGGCCTCCAGAACCCGCAAACGCGTTTGAGCCGTATCGGCGTGATCACAGGCTGCCAGCGAGCCGCAGTGGTGGGAGTGTAAACAAAACACTTGACAAGAACCGGCGAATGTGATATAAACCGGCGCAACAACGGAAAATACGCTGGGCCAAGATGCCTTCGCCGCAATGAACATACTGCGCGAAGGCGATTTTTTATTAACAGGGAGAGAGACATATGGAAGCACTTTTCGGAGCGGTCGGTTTCGCCACACTTTTTGGCCTGTTCGTCATCCTGCCCGGGCGTTTGCACCGAGTACCCCAGACCGGCGCAGAATCGACGCAAGATAGCGCATAACGCGCGGCAAGAAACACAACCGCATCACCGCAAGGCCAGGACGCCTTCACCGCGGAGCGAACATTCGCGGGAAGGCATCTTCAGTTAATTGGACTTGTGCAGCGAGGCCAAGACGCCTTCGCCGCAATGAACATACTGCGCGAAGGCTATTTTCGTTAACAAGGAGAGACACATATGGAAGCACTTTTCGGAGCAGTCGGTTTTGCGACGCTTTTCGGCCTGTTCGTCATCCTGCCCGGGCGCATGCACCGGGCGCGGCAGGTCGCCGCAGAATCGACGCAAGATAGCGCATAACGCGCGGTAAGTAACACAACCGCATCATCGCAAGGCCAGGAAGCCTTCACCGCGGAGCGAACATTCGCGGGAAGGCATCTTCAGTTAATTGGACTTGTGCAGCGAGGCCAAGACGCCTTCGCCGCAATGAACATACTGCGCGAGGGCGATTATAGTTAACAGAAACAAAGGAGAACAAAATGAAAACCATCAAATCTGCCCGTCTGCTCACCATTCTGATCGTGCTGATCGTGCTGGCCGCCGGCGCGCTGCCGGCCCTTGCCGCAGAGCCGGACCCCAACGGTACAGCCACAATCGCCGCCGACCCCACGGCAGCGGTCAATTTCGTCTGGGTGCTGCTGGCCACCTGCCTTGTCTTCTTCATGCAGGCCGGTTTCGGTCTGGTGGAGGCCGGGCTGACGCGCGCCAAGAACGCGGTCAACATCCTCACCAAGAACTTCATGGATTTTTGCATCGGCGGGCTGGCCTTCTTTATGTTCGGCTTCGCGCTCATGTTCGGCGGCTCGAGGGCGGCTCCCGGCCTCGAGGAGGGCAACGCGCTGCTGGGCTTGTCCGGCTTCTTCCTCACCGGCGCGGCTTATGACGTCAACACGCTGCTGCTCTGGCTCTTCCAGATGGTGTTCGCCGCCACCGCGGCCACCATCGTCTCCGGCGCAATGGCGGAACGCACGCGCGTGACCGCTTATTTCGCCTATAGTTTTCTGGTAACGGCGCTGGTCTACCCTATTTTCGGCCACTGGGTGTGGGGTGGCGGATGGCTGGCGGCGCTGGGTATGGTGGATTTTGCCGGCAGTGGCGTGGTACACGCCGTCGGCGGCATCGTCGGGTTGGCAGGCGCAGCTGCGCTCGGCCCGCGTCTGGGCAAATATGGCGCGGATGGAAAAGCGCGCCATATTGCCGGTCACAACCTTGCCTATGTGGTGCTGGGCACCTTCGTGCTCTTTTTCGGCTGGTTCGGGTTCAACGCCGGCAGCACGCTGGCCGCCACCGAGTTGCGTATTTCGGTCATCGCAGTGAACACCTTCCTCGCCGGGGTGGCAGGAGCAGTGGTCGCCATCTACTATTCCATGGGAAAGACCGGGAAGGGCGATATAACCCTCGCCTGCAACGGCTCGCTCGCCGGGCTAGTGGGCATCACCGCACCGTGCGCGTTCGTCGCCCCATGGGCGTCCGTTGTCATCGGCGCGGTAGCGGCAGTGGTCATGCTGGCCAGTCTCAGTTTCGTGGAGAACAAACTCAAGGTCGATGATCCGGTCGGCGCGGTCTCGGTGCACGGGGCGGCCGGACTGTGGGGGCTGCTGGCAGTCGGCATCTTTGCCGATGGGACGTATGGCGTTTCCGGTCTCATTGCCGGCGACGGTGCGCAAATAATCGCGCAGCTGATTGGCGTGGTCACGGTCACGCTGTGGTCACTGCTGACAGGGTATGTGCTCTTCCGCGTGCTCAAGGCCACCATGGGATTGCGGGTGACTGAGCAGGAGGAGCGCGAGGGCCTCGACACCAGCGAGCATGGTTTACAGGCTTATGCTGGCGATAAGTTGAGCGATTCTACGCAGATCGTTTGACCAAACGGGGCGAGCTGTGGTACACTCCCGCGGTCGCCAGCGAGCGCCGAAAACACGAGCATATTTACTGAGGCCACGACGCCTTCAGCGCAGTCACATTGGCATACGTAGGGGCGTTTTCTCTATTAATCGGAGCAGGTAAAACACCAAGAACAAGAAAAGGAGCGAACAGACCATGACAACCGGCATACAGACCCCGCAGGAAGCCATTGCCGCCGCGAGTGCGGGCGGCGCAAAGATTGTGGACATCCGTTTTACCGACCTGTTCGGAATCTGGCAGCACTTCAGCATCCCCGCGCGCGAGTTCACCCCGGAGCTTTTCGATGAGGGCATCGGCTTCGATGGCTCCTCAGTGCGCGGCTTCCAGGAGATTCACGAATCCGACATGCTGCTCATACCGGATGCGAGCACCGCGTTCATGGACCCGGTGCTGGAGGCACCCACACTGGCCATCATCTGCGATGTCTATGACCCTATCACCCGGCAGCCATACACGCGCGATCCGCGCTATGTGGCCAAGAAGGCGGTTGCCTACATGAAACAGACCGGCATCGCGGATATCAGCTACTGGGGTCCGGAGGCGGAGTTCTTCATCTTCGACGATGTGCGCTACGAAAGCACGCCGTACTCCTCGTTCTACGCGGTGGACAGTCGCGAAGCCTGGTGGAACAGCGGCGAGGATCTGGGTCCCAACCTAGGTGCACAGATACCACCCAAGCGGGGATATTTCCCTTGCCCGCCGGCCGACACCATGCAAGATGTACGCAGTGACATGATGCTTGTCCTAGAAGAAGCAGGGGTGCCGGTGGAGGTGCATCACCACGAGGTCGCTACAGCCGGACAGAGCGAAATCGACCTGCACTACGACACTCTGCTACGCACCGCCGACAATCTACTCAAGTATAAATACCTAGTAAAATGCGTGGCTAGGCGGCATGGCCTAACAGCCACATTCATGCCGAAACCGCTTTATGAGGACAACGGAAGCGGAATGCACGTGCACCAGAGCCTGTGGAAGGATGACAACAACGTCTTCTTCGATGAAGCCGGCTACGCGGGGCTTTCCGAGACCGCGCGTTTTTACATCGGCGGGCTGCTTAAGCACGGCCCAGCCCTGTTGGCGCTCGCAGCCCCCACTACCAATTCCTACCGGCGGCTGGTGCCCGGGTTCGAAGCACCGGTCAACCTGGCATACTCGCAGCGCAACCGCTCGGCCATTTGCCGCATTCCGGTCTATTCAAAAAGCGAGAAAGCCAAACGGGTTGAGTTCCGCGCCCCCGACCCAACCTGCAACCCTTATCTGGCCTGCGCCGGACTGTTGATGGCCGGCCTTGACGGCGTCCAGAACCGCATCGACCCTGGCGAGCCGATGGACAAAGACCTTTACGAGCTGCCCCCGGAGGAGCTGGCCCAGATTCCGCAGGTACCCTCCTCGTTGGCCGGGGTGCTGGACGAGTTCGAGGCCGACCATGATTTTCTGCTCAAAGGCGACGTATTCACCCCGGATTTGATAGAGGCGTACATCGCCTACAAACGCGAAAACGAGGTGGACCCGGTGCGCCTGCGTACGCACCCGCACGAGTTCACACTGTACTACGACGCTTAAACACCTCGCGGGGTGTGGGGACGCGCGTCCTCACACCCCGGCAGCCCTCCCCTAACCTAGCAGGCGAGTATTAATTTCGCGCACGTTGTGCGAGTGGCGTGCGACGTCGGTCGCCAGCGTGTCCAGGTCGCTCTGGTAGCGCAAGCGCCGCGCCAGAAAGGCAAATTCCTCGCTGCCGGCGGGCGGCACTGTAAGGTCTCGCGAGTTGCCGCGCACCATGCGCAATGCGTTTATCAGCAATCGCAAAAACTGATGCGCGTCCCGCAATTGCTCGAAATCCTCATCGGCGAGCACGCCCGCCGCGCATAACGCCTGCATGGCTTCGCGCGTGTTCGCCTGCCGCAAACCGTCAACGTTGTGGGCATGATTTATCTGCAGCGCCTGTACCAGGTATTCCACGTCCACCACCCCACCGGCGCTGAACTTGGCATTGAAGGTTCCTGCAGTGATCAGATGGCGGCGCTGGCGCTCGCGCATAGCGCGCATCGCGGCCACGTCAAACTGCGCGCCGGTGTGCACATATTCGTCGCGCAAAGTTAGCAGGCGCTTGCCGAGGTCGGCGTCGCCGGCAATCGGGCGCAGGCGCAGCAGCGCCTGGCGCTCGTAATCCCACGCTGGCCCGTCCGGCGCGAAATAGTGCTCAAACGCCCGTAGCATGACCGCCATGCTGCCGCCGCTGCCATACGGGCGCAGCTGCAAATCCACTTCGAAGACCCCTTCTCGCTTTGCCTGAATGGTCTCCACAAAGCGCTGCACAAAATGCTCGTAAAACTCGGAGTTGGAAATCTCCTCCGGCCCGCTGCTCTGGCCACTTCCGCCGTAGACAAAAATCAGCTCAATATCGGAGGCGAAACCTAACTCGCGCCCGCCCAGTTTTCCCAGCGCGCACACGCTCAGCGGGCAGGGTGTCCCGTTATCCATTCGCGGCAGGCCGTGCCGCGGCTGCAATTCGCCCCAGCACAGTTCATGCGCGGCGCAGACAATCACCTCCGCCAGATCGGAGAGCTCCGCAGAGAATTGGCCAAATTCGGTGATGACACCTTGAATGTGACGCATGTCGATGCGAAACATCTCGCGGTCCTTGAAAGCGTTCAGAGCAACCCGTTTAGCGGCGCATCCATCCGCGGCGCGCAGGCCGACCGCCAACTCATCCCCGAGCTGCTGCCGCGATTTCGCGCCCGTCAGGGCGTCCACATTACGCACCACCGGCAGCAGGTTATCGTGCTGCATGCGCAGGAAATCTTCCCAGAGAAAATCGCTCACACCCAGAAGCCGGGCGAGCGCGTCCAAAACGCGCGGGCGCTCCAGCGTGGCGAGTTCCTCCGGCCAGCTGGGGCGCTCCATCAGTCGTGCAATGAACTGGCGAAAGTGCAGCAGCGCAGATTCGGGGTTAGGAGAGCGTGGCAACAGGTGCGTGAAATGCTTCACCAGCGTAGTGGCGGCGCGCAATTCCCGCCGCCTTGATTCGGAAAGGATTTTCCTGCCGCGTGCATCGGTGACGTACAGAATATCGCGCACGCGGTCTCCCACCGAGGCGACTTCCACTCGCGCGATATAAACGCCATTGAGCGCCAGCGCGTTGGCAAACTCATAAAGGAAACCGAGAGTATCCGGGGCCGCAATGTTTAGCACTGTGTAGCGTTCGGATACCTGATTGTCGAACTTGATATCGACGGGATAGAGCGGTGCGCTCGCTTCAGGCACCTCGCGCAGCGTCCGCGCCACCCGGCGCACAAGCGCCCCCTGAGCGCCCTCCCGGTCGCCTGCCTCCAACCGCGCCATCAACGCGGCCAACTCGCGGCGATACTCATCCCAATCGTCTGCATCCGGCACGTTACCGGCAAGCACCGCCACGCGCTTCAGAGTGAAAACGTCCACGATTCTGGAGCGGCGCTCGTCGTGCGCCTGCGGCGGCGTTTCATCGGTGCCGAGGGAGGTTTCTTTCTCAGTAGGCTCATACGTGAACACGTGGCCATCGACGATGTTCCATCCGTGCACGAACAACAGCCCACAAATCAGGCTGAGCTCGCCGACGTAATCGTATCCCACCATGGTCACGCGCCAGCGCCCGTCATCGAGTAGCACGGCGTCAATTTCCACCAGGTTATCTGCCGAAAGGCGTCCACTCAAGACAGCGTGCCGACTAATTTCTGCCGCATCGAAAGTCTGTGCGTAAGAGGGCGCCATGCGCGCCACATGCCGTTCCAGGATCGCGCTTCCGGCGAGCCGCTCTTCGGCTTCAGCAGTCGGGTGGCTTTCTTCGGCCTCGATATGGCGGCGGTAGACGCCGCGAATGGCGGCGCCGTGTTGCTGGTATCGCGCGATGAAATCGTCGCGCGCTTCCTTGCGTGTGAACCCGAGCCGGGCGGCCAACGATGCCAGCGCCTCGGCATCGTCCGGAAGCGCGTAGGTCTGCTGATAATGCATCAGCTGCAGGTGGTGTTCAATCGTGCGCAAGAAGGCGTATCCCTCGGTGAGCACGCGCTGCTCAGCATGTGTCAGTAGGCCGTGCGCGCCGAGAAGTGCGAGCGATGCCAGCGTGTTGTGGCTGCGGATATCCGGCTGATCCGCGCCGTTCGCAAGCTGCAAATACTGGGTGATGAACTCCACATCGCGGATAGAGCCGACGCCCAGCTTTACCTGCCCCCACGCGCGCCCACGGCGGAGCAAGTGTGATTCGGTGCGCTTCTTCATCGAATGGACGGCGGCGCGCACCATTTCAGGGGCGGCCGCAAAAAGATGTGTCTGCGCCTGCTGCAGCATGCGCTCCCCCAGAAACAGGTCCCCAGCGATCGAACGCGCTTTCAGCAGCGCCTGTTTCTCCCAGCTGCGGGCGTGCTCGCGCAAATATTTCAAATACCCCGGCAGCGCAGTCACAAGCGACCCGCTGCTGCCCCAGGGCCGCAAGCGCATGTCGACGCGGTAGAGAAAGCCCTCCT
>Ga0187833_10003260_pt1 | contig 16591 bp, 14 predicted proteins | sample ETNtaG_37_FD_167968 | JGI IMG/M metagenome (GOLD analysis project Ga0187833, IMG submission 167968) | Marine microbial and viral communities from oxygen minimum zone, Eastern Pacific Ocean - ETNP2014_SV_400_PacBio MetaG (Illumina Assembly) | ecosystem: Environmental > Aquatic > Marine > Hypoxic...
TGCCGCATTGGCAATAACCAGTTTAATACGATTTTCAGTACCCTCGCCCTGGTATTTAACGGCACTTTGTATCGTCACATACTGCGCTTCGAACAATACGGCCAGCATTTGCTGCTGGTAGTTAACTTCCGCTTCGATATAGTTGATCTCGCTTCGGTCGAGGCTGGCCTCTGAAATCAACTCCTGTTCGAACAGCTCCTGTTGCCGCTCATATTCTGCCAGTGAGGCCTCAAAAGAGACTTTGGCCCGCTTCAGACCCAGGAGCAGATACTGATCGTCACGTTCGTTGAAAAAGGTGCCCTGTTGCGCCTGAGAGGCCCATGGCAGCGCCAGCAGTGCGATAACAATGCAAACTAACGGGTATTTCTGTATGCCGCGGAGGCCCAAGTTCTCACTCATCGGAGCAATAGACCATATTTTCCAAGTGGGCGCAACATCAGGCAGGACAAGGCTTGGGGAAAACAGACAGGATGCTACCGGCAATTACACTGGTCGTCGTGAATCCGTGAGCGATATTGCTTCGTGGGATTGCTGGATGATATCAAAATACAATTTGCTACATCGGTTAGCACGCCTTCAATTCACTCAGATCGCGGATTTCAACTCCAAATCAGTGCCCCGATTCGAAAAACAACATTTGCGAGACTATGTGAATGTGCTCCTTGATACCGGTGCAAGACCCGGGGCTGAGTTACTGAATTTGCGGTGGAATCAAGTTGAAACTACTTCGGCGCCCGCCAGGAGGGCAGCTCTGATGACAACAACGAACGTAAACTACTGAATGGCAAAGGACAGAAGATAAGTGAGTACTTACTTACAGTAACTGGTAAAAATAGAACTCGCACCATTTCAAGGGGCAACCTTACCGTCAAGGCATTGGAGAGGATCGCCTGCCGCAACTACGGTATGGATACCAACAGTGCTGATTCGCTGGCGAGTCTTACCAGCACCATCAACCCATAATTCAAGGAAATTAGTTTAGTTGACAACTCATTGTCAAGTTACTCGATTAGAAGAATCAGTAATGACTCAATCCGGGGCTCGATCATGGAGGTTACGCTGCCGTTGGCGTAGGCAGGTTCTCCATTGTTTTGATGCAACTTCACTCATTTCACTGAGACATCCCGGCGAGTTCAAAGGTAAAGACACCACGTTGGCGCTGCCCAAATTCATCCTCGCTTTCGATAACTATACTGTGCAGTCCACGCTCGAGATTTTCCGGCAAGTCATATTCCCAGATGTGAGCAGAATCCACCGCGCCTGGAAAGGCATTATCTGTATCGGCGTGCTGTCGATATATTTTCTCCATAAAAGGATCTGTTCTCACCACATAGTTCATTGAGACCGGAGGTTTGCCATCAAGTGCCATAGTGACTTCGTCGCGTATGCCACCATCGAAGAGGTTCACTACTACTTTAGTATCAGGTTCCAACGTGCCCCGGTTAATACCGCTCTGGGAAGTTTTAAGCTCGGGGTCAAGCACGATACGCAAGCGCTGTGCTGCATCTCTGCCAAAGGGGAAGGGAATGAACTCCGGGATCAGCTTGGTGTCATCAAATTTTAACAGGTAGAACCCATTAGGATTACCGTCTTCCATCATCGCATCGGCCACACCGCGTAAATCTCTCGGCCCCCGGGTCCAGCCACTGCCGCGTACCTCCGCCAGTGTATGTGCTATCCAGGGTTGCGCGGTCCAGCCGTGGTTATGGTTTATCTCCACCTTCCAGCTATTGCTGGTGTCGTGTCCGGCAAGACCGTAGATAGAGGTGAATGGTCTTAATAATTCCAGAAGCTCAGTAAAATTATCGGTATTCGGGCCGGTGATTCTGGACCCTGGGTTGTCATCGCTGGCCTCTGCGATCAGCGGAATATGGGTTGCTATGACGATGAGCTTGTCATTCGGGACATTGGCAAGATCCTGTTCTAACCACGTCATCTGATCGTCTGAAATAAATCCGCGGTAATCGCCTCTGTTGGGTCCGCGTTGACCGGAACCCACGTACTCGACATTGTTCAATGCAACGATATGTGCGTTGCCATAATTAAAGGAATAATAGATTGGGCCAAAATGTTTTTTGTAGGTCTCATTTGCGAAGTGCGCATTGGGAGACTCATAATTCATGTCATGGTTGCCCGGCAAATTCCATTGCGGAATTCCAATCAGCCCAATCATTTCCTTATGACGGTCATACAAATCGAGATTGTCAAATACTACGTCTCCCACGGTTATTGAGAATTTTGCCTCGTAGGGATTCCCCAGCAACGTGTTTATCAGGTCTTCTCGAAGCATATCTTCGCCTCGATCGGTTCTGGCCTGGGGATCTGCAAATGCATGGGCGGAGAAACGGATTTCTCGAGAACTGAGTCTGTGCAGGACAAAATCTATATTTTCCGGCAGCGGGCCCGTCGGCTCAATTACCGGCCACAGCCACTCGACAGATGTGCCTGCAATTGCAGTAGGACTGCCATCGGGGTAGTGACGGTAGAAAAATTGCGGTAGGTTATTCTCGTCAACTGGCACCACGAAGCCCGATGGTTGCGAGATAAACAATATCTGGTTTGCGGCAAGATTTATCTCGTAATAGCCATCGGCGTCGGTCTGTACGAGGTCGCAGCCATTGCTGACACTGACCCCGGCAATGCCAGATTCACCCGGATTACGCTGCCCATCCTGGTTGAGATCTTCATACACGGCACCCCTGGCCAATTCCATGGATTCGCTGCCAACGCCACATTGAGCATGCACCGCCGGAACAATAGAGAACAAACCTAGCAGACCAAAAATGGTAGCATCAAGCCTTGAATGGAGTTTCATAGGAGATTCCCTGAGAGTAAAACTTTTGTATTGAGCAGGCAATGATAGCCTCAAATCAAGAAAAATCGCAGATTAGAAGGGCACGGAGAGATAAAAAAATAATCCTTCCGTCCCTTTTAACTGAGAATTTGCTAAAAGGGCAACTAAATTCAGCTTAAGTTAATAATAACTCTATACTATCTATCGTGTCCGAGTGTGTAACTTTTTCCTTGTTCGGGCGTCTAATGTTAAGTTTGCTGCCAATAATCATAGTTTGACACACAGGAGAGAAGTTTATGAATTTCAGCAACCCGCTAAATACTAGGATAGCGCTACTTTTGGGGCTAATGCTAACTTTAATTAGTTGCGCTGATCTCAGAGTTAGCCCGAATCAGGTCAGCTCCACTAACTCTGCGATCGTCCTAACGGCGGAACCACCCCATAGGCGGGATGTCAGCAATGTCAACGGACGCATTGTTATTGGATCGGGTATGAACGTAAATGATGTGCGAAATGTCAACGGACGCATAGTCGTTGAGTCTGGCGCGACAACAGGAAATTTGCGCACTGTGAATGGAAGAGTAAATATCGAAGGCGATGTGTCGATAAATGGCAATGTGAACACAGTCAACGGTGGAATAACTGCGCTAAGTGGTGGAGAAATTAACGGCAGTGCCGGGTCTGTAAATGGCAGAGTCAATTTTTCAAACGTATCTGTTGGGATCGATGTTACAACGACGAATGGCAGTATTGATTTAACCGATGTCACCATAGGTGAAAATATTGAAACCACCAATGGCAATATAAGCCTGGAAAATAGTGTCGTCGAAAGGGATTTGATAGTGCGAGAGAGGCGTTGGAATAACGGTCTATTCGGATTATTCGGCCTCTTCGACAGGGACCCGAAAGTAATTATCAGTCCTGATTCACACGTAAGAGGTAGTCTGATAGCCAGGGAAAAAATACGGCTCTATGTGCACGAAACTGCTAGTGTGGACAATATTATAGGCGCCAATCCCATATCATACAGCGGGCAGCGACCATAACAATCCAGATGTGATTGAGTACCAGGAAAGTAGCTGATCCTGAGCATGAACATTTAGAATCATGTCTAATCTATATCAACAGACTAGTACTCAAATTGAGTATTAGCATTCCCGTCAGGATGATGTAGGGGCTCTGGTTCCAGGAAGCTCCTTTGCCGTTTGCTACGCAAATTGTGTACAGTAGATTCTTCTTTGCGTGATTGAACTAGTATTACTGTATGACAAGCTAACTCACCCTGAGCAGCAGACAAAGGTTCTGAGAATTTTCCAATAACGATTACAAACGTCACGGTTCACACTGGAGAGCTGGCGAATAGCAGCGTATATGAAGCTGTATCGCCAGTTACACTGAAAGTGCACGAACCAAATAATCTAGAACACAGCTTCCCCCAGAAGAAACTATTCCTGGGCATATTTCCACAACAATTTTTGCTCTGCCGAGTAGAAAAGACACTTGAATATCATTCCATAGAATAGGGGTAGCATTGCAAAACCATACCCGGCGCATTAACACCTGGTAGGCAGACAGAGTAATGAAATTGGGAAAAGAACTTGAATTTTGTGACAATCTGATACAAAGTCGATTATGGAACGGTTCCCAGCAAAATTGTGTTGATTAGAAAATTTTTCTAGTAAATACAACAGAGTAGAAGCAGCTACTGATCGAGTTAAAAGAGCTGAATACCTCAAATTATTATTGATGTCGCTGTGATTTACTTGTATGGCCTGATTTTTTGCTCCTGGTAGGGGAAGATAGCAAATGAGAATTGTAATTTACCTGTTGAGTACGTTGCTAGCTTTTGTAATTTCTCATGCAGCTCTAGCGCAGGATTTGCTGAGTGAAACCAGAAGTGCGATTCAAGAATGGGTAAGAACGGAACAATTACTATCTCTGGAAAAAAAGCAATGGGAAGAAGAGAAGGCGTCCATTACCGATATTTTGGCTATTCTCTCGGCGGAGCAACGTGAACTGAACGAGCAGATCTCTCTTGCTCAGGATGTTGCCAATCGAGCAGATGAACAGCGATCAATGCTGGTAGACCAGCTCTCAACCTTCCAGGAAATATCCGAACTGCTCGAAGTCCGAGTATCAGATTATGAAAGGCAATTGTCATTGATTGCTAACTACCTCCCGGAGACTCTAAAGAGAGAGTTATCCCCCAGATTTGCCAGAATCAATTCTTCTTCACAGGTTTCAGCGCTTAGTTTGAGTGAGCGTGCACAAACCGTTCTGAATATTATGTCAGAGATAGATAACTTCGACGCAAGACTAACTCTTACTACTGAAATAATAAACAATTCACGGAATGAGCCTATCGAAGTGCGGGTGCTTTATTTCGGCTTGGCCAGGGCTTTTTATGTCAATGACAATGCCACCGCTGCGGGATACGGCGTGCCTACCGATACTGGGTGGCGATGGCAGCCTGAAAATGAGCTGGGTGAAACTGTAACCAGAGCGATCGACATTTACGAAATTCGAATTTCTCCTCAACTTGTTACCTTGCCTATGCAGGTGGAGAGATGAGAAATCAAGTAAGCTTAAGTTTTTGCTCCATTTTGATTTCAAGTTTTTTCAATGTGGGATTGACGACTGTCTCTGCGCAGGAAGCCACCCTGGAGGAAGTTAGAGAATCTGTAGCCTTAGACCTAGAAAATTCACTGCGTGACCTGGCAGCGCAACGGGAAAGTACAACTGAAGAAAAAATCCCACTTGTGGCAGAGCTGCAAGAAGCCGAGAGCAACGTGCGTGAATTGAGAAATACCGCAACTCGCTATCAAGCAATTAGAGACAGTAGGGAGTTAGGTCTGAATGAAATTCAAGCAAGGTTGGAAGCGTGGGAAAACGAAAATACATACCTTATCAATCTACTTAATGAATACGCTTCACGTTTCCAAAGCAATCTCAATGTATCCGAAGCAGACAAGTATAGCGCAGAAATTGACACATACAATTCTTCGCGAAGCGCAACGGAAGAAGAGAGGCTGGTTGAGTCACAACTGGTGCTGCTCGAAGTAGGCTTAGAGCGTATACGGGATTCTTTTGGAGGTGAACAGTATTCAGGAAGAATTGTGGCAGACGATAGCAGACTTATCTCTGGAACTTTTACAAGATTTGGTCCGGTCGTGTTTTTTCGAGATCAGAGCCGAGAGCTTAGCGGTATAGTTAATGCAGAGGATGGCATCAACGCAAGAATACTTGAGCTGGATAGTAATCTCGATGAAATCGGGACTCTCACAGGCGGTGGTCTTGCTCAGGTCCCCATGGACGTTACGGAGGGTAAGGTTACTTCCATATCTTCGAGTCGGGAAACTCTGTTTGGACACATCAGTAAGGGTGGTATCTGGATATTTCCCATTTTATTTTTCGCACTGATTTCACTCTTCATATCGCTATACAAAGCGTTGCAAATTTACCGGATCAAAATTCCTCCAGTGCAAATGGTCAGAAATATTCTGATCAAAGTGAGGTCCGCCGATATGCAGGAAGCACTGAGCCTTGCAGGTGGAGTACCGGCACCGGTTGGTCCAATGCTTAGCCAGGGCGTAAAAAACTCTGGAGAACCAAGAGAACTGATCGAAGAAGTTTTGTATGAAAATATTCTCGAGACCAGGCCAAAACTTGGAAAGTTGTTACCGATCATTGCAACAACCGCCGCGATTGCCCCACTACTAGGTCTGCTTGGGACGGTAACCGGCATGATCAATACGTTTAATCTGATATCGCTGTTTGGTACCGGAGATGCGAGAGTCCTGTCCTCGGGTATATCAGAAGCACTGGTCACAACTGAATTTGGCCTGATCGTGGCCATACCAGCACTGATCATCCATGCATTACTGAGTCGTAAGATTAAGACTATATTGGGCGATATGGAAAAATATGCCCTTATTTTCAGTAACGGGTTGTCAATGAGATCGACAGAGGCGGCTATTTCGTGAATGAATTCTTGCAACAGTTCTGGGAGGTCACTGCAAGCGGTGGAGTGCTCATGATAGTGCTGTTCGTTCTCGCGATAGCTATTTACTGGCTTGCTATAGACACGCTTACTTCACTGCCAAAAGGTGATGCCATGATCAAAGCATTGCTGCAGGGAATCAAGTCACCTGGAGACGTGAGTATTTTCAAGAAGGATCATTTGCTTTTATTAAGGAACAGGAAATCACTTTTACAGGTTCTTGTTACCACAGCACCGCTTCTTGGTTTGTTAGGCACAGTTATCGGTATGTTGGCAACTTTTCAAGGCTTGAATGAAGGCAGTGGTAATACACTCGACCTGGTAGCGGCCGGCATATCCGAAGCCATGATTACAACTGAAACAGGGTTGGTAGTTGCGATTCCTGCTTCATTCATGATCATGGTCATAGGATCGAGAATACAGGCGGTTGAAGATTCTCTTTTACAAGTTTTGAACCATCACAGACAGGGAGCTAGGTAAGAGGTGTTGTAGATCTTTGTATTGGATCAAAAGAAAAATCTAATTTAGCACACAGAAAGAGGGAGAAAACCACAATGAAAAAAACACTCTTTCAGGAAGAGGACGATCAATCCGGTGAGATCAATATATCGCCATTGATTGACGTGGTTTTTATATTGCTTATCTTTTTCATAGTCACTACTACCTTCGTTGAGGAAACCGGAGTTGAGGTCACCAAACCCCAGGCAATTTCGGCGCAACAACTACAAAAGGAAAGTGTGATGATCGCTATTACCGGGGATAGTCAAATTGTATACGGTGGGCGCAATATTGGCACTGCTGGCGTGAGGCCTCTGGTTGAACGGCTTTTGTCCAGAGGAGAGTTGCCGGTGATTATTTTGACGGACAGTAGCGTAAGAGCTGACCTGCTGGTTAATGTGATTGATGAAGCTAAATTAGGCGGTGCAATATCCGTAAATATAGCAACAAGAAACGACTGAGCATTTCTGATCGGAAAATAAACTTGAAACTCAAAGCAAAAACATTTTTAAGCAGAACAAGCCTCTATACTATTATTGTGGTTATGGCGCTATTTGCAGTTCTTCCTTTGTCGCAAAAATTGCTGGAGATTGTCGATGAGGACATGTTGGTTGTCCGCCGCGTTGATGTAGCCCCATTGCCACCACCACCGCCTCAGGAGAGAGAAGACGCAGACCCAGGCGTGATTTCTCAAGCCGGAGTCAACTTAAAATCGATAATACCCGCCGTTAATCTCGATCCGATTGCTACTGGGGCAAATCCGAACATTTCTGAATCTTTGGAGTTGGGTCTTAATGAGATTGATCTGGATATTAATTCCAATGCCACTTTCACCATGAAAGGGGTAGGCTTTGGGGCTGCGGGCCTGGACAGCCCCCCCATCATGGTAGTCAGACCAACACTTCGATACGGCGATATGGAGAGAAAGGGGATTAGCCAACTTGAGTTTGTTGTTCTGGTTAAATGGCTGAAAGATGGATCATTGACTTTTATCGCCATCGAAGAAGTTGAATATCCGGATGCTGAATTTAAAGTCATGATAAGAGATGCTATTTCTCAAATTCGCTACACAAGACCAACAGTCGATGGGGTGCCGGTGGAAAGGTTTCTCCGGCTGCCTTTGACAATTCACGCCAACTAGAGGCTTCCACAGGTGATTACTCAAGCTCAGAAATACTTGCTCATCACCATGGCGCTTTTATGGCATTTTCCAATCCTTGCGCAAGAAGACTGGCCGCACTATGTCAACGATTGGAGTGACGGGCTTTTTCAGGCACGTGTGCAGGGCGTATATGATTGGACTGGCTCTGGGCCCGATCGGCTTGAAACACTCGAATTTACTGAGGTGCCCATTAATATGTATCAGCTTTCCACGGTAAACCGAGATATTGAATTTTTCCCGCCACGAGATGATATAGACCCGGAATTAAAAGCTTTTTTCCCGCCCCCCAAGGATTGGGAAGATAGAAGATTTCTAATTCTGCATCTACGTAGTAACTCTGTGCCTGAGGAGGGTTATTTTGAGAACAATCTTGACGAGAGAGCAGGACCGGATACCTACTATTTAATGGGGAACATATACTTCCTTCAACAAAAATTCACTGAGGCCATAGAAAATTACGAGAAAGCAATTTTTGAATTTTCCAGGTTTCGGCTTGCATACAAAAATATGGCTTATGCCTATATCAGTTTGGGCGATTGTGACAAAGCGTTGCCCGCTGCTGAGACAGCTACTGAGCTCGGTGCATTCAGTGCGCGATTGAAGGGGCTTATAGCTTACTGCTCTTTACAACAAGGTAATTATCATAGCGCTGCTGAGGCAGCTGGCATAGCAAGAATGCTGGATCATGAAAATGAGATGTGGGTGGAGTTGGAAATTGCGGCCCTGATAAAACTTGGAAGCTATCGACAAGCAAAAATATTGCTGGAAAAACAGCTAAGTTCATCTGTAATTGTCGGCCGACACGTTGATTATCTCATCGACATATACCGTGGCGAAGCCGATCAGGAGGCGCTTCTAGCCATGCTGGAAATAAAAAAGAGAGCTGGAGTAATCACCGAGTCGCAGTTAGCTGAATTGGAGAGCGTAAAGATATCAGAAAGTGTTTCCAGGCTAATTGATGAGGACAGGATAGCGGACCACCTCCAAAACTCATCTCCCTCGCTTGCTGAATTGCTTACTATCCTCCAAGACTTAATTAATTCGAATGGCTGGGGTGCGGCATTGGAATTCAGCAACAACATCCTGGATCAATTAAATTATGATCTCACGCCTGCAGAGAAATCGGAACTCTCTGTTCTGCAGGCCAGGGTGATGGCGGAAACCGGGTTGTTCGATCGTGCATTGGCCAGACTTGAGTCTGTATTATTGGAATTTCCAATGCATTGTGAAGCCCTGCTGTTGAGCGCGGAAGTTAACAGCGACCAGGGTCAAAGTGACCTGGCGGATCTGTATTTGCTCAGGGCCGAAAACAGCCCCCTGGATTGTAGCAATGCACTACTGGAACGGCACGCGGGTATCATGTTTACACTTGGAGATTACACCAGGTCGCTAGATTTGCTCCAGCGTGATTCCCAGCAGCGGTCTGTAGACGGTGTGATAGAAAACCGATGGCAGGCAGATAAGATCAAAGCATTGGCTGACCTGGTACAATTGAGTCCCGATTAAATGAATCTAAGTAAGCCCAAATTGTTCATAAAGCACAGGCGATCGCTGAGGCAATTCCTGGCGATGATTATTGTAGCTGCCTTGTTTCAAAGTATCGCTACCTTTAGCCAGTCGCTGGAGATCGATCTCGGCGTGGATTTGGAGAATCCGGAATTTCTTAGAGAATTCAATGGCAGCTTTGAAGTTGGGCTGAGGCCCGGTGCGCCACAAATGAACGCGTGGGAAAGTGTAATAATTTCGGTAGTAAGTGATTCGTATCGGGAAAATATTGATGAAGCATTGAGTTTCATATTGGAAGAAAGCCAAAGGGGGCGAACAGGATTGGAAGCGCGCCGAAGGAACACACGGACTAACGAATTTGACCAAGTGCTTTCAGCGAATATTGAATATACAGTGGGCCAACTCTATCAAATGAAAGGAAATCGAGCTCAGGCAGAGAGATATTACCTCCAGGCGATAGAAAAATACCCTTCCTATGTCTCTGCATACGCACGCTTGATGGAGATATATCTTTCTCAGCAAGATTGTGAGAAAGCAATTGCGGCCGGTAAAATGGCAATAGAAATAGGAGGTGTTAACGGCTTTGTATTCAGAAATTTTGGAACGTGTTATTTTCTCGAGCAAGAATACGATGCTGCTTTAAATGCGTTTAGAATTGCCAGGACTTTCATTGCCACTGATGAAGCCAGCGACTACTACTACGCAATGTCTGCTATAAATATGGGGTATGCAGATGAAGCCGTTACAGTGCTTGAAGAGATGATTCGTGAATACCCGGAAAAGTCCAGTTACTACTTCTTGCAGGTAAACGCATATTTGCTTAAAGACGATTATGATGGTGCATTGGAGACTCTCGAAATAGCTCGACGTAAGGGCATACTCAACGTCGATTCTTACTCCCTATTAGGAAACATCTACATTAACAAGGAGATGCCGGGTGCAGCGGCTGAAGCATTTATCAGCGGATTAGGATTCGATGAACTACCGGCTTTCCCAACAGTCTTGCAGCAGTTTAACTATCTCTCCAGGCTCGGTGACTGGCAAGTCACCGAGATTTTTCTAAGTGAAGTCTTAGAGGCTTACGAAGGTCGTTTAGACGTAAATGAGAGTAGGTCTTTAAGAGTAATGGAAGCGCGCGTACTGATTGATTCAAGCCGGGCTACCGATGGAGCCGATCTTCTAAGGGAAGTCATCGACGCCGATCCGACCAACGGTGATGCGTTACTTTCCCTTGCCAGATATTACCGTCAGCAACAAGACTTTGAGCGAGCAGGTATTTACTTCCAAAGAGCCGCTAGCGAAGACAGTGTGGCGTTAGAAGCACTTATGGAGAATGCCCAGCTAGCCACTGATCAGGAGGATTGGCAGGCGGCGATAGGTCTACTCACAAGCGCTGGTGAGATTGCCGCTCCTGATACAGTTCCGACTATATTGGAAAATATCAGAGCAATAGAAAGGATTCTTGAAATAATCGATTGAATCATTTGGTATCAAGAATTTAAGGCACCTCTGATCAATTGCATACGGCCTCTGGCCTACAGGCTGTTTCGCAATCAAGGCGCCATTTTGGCAGGTTTTTGCTCCTGCAAAACCTGCATTTCCGCCATCCATGGCGGTCAAGGCATGCGTCCGCCTGTCGAAAACTGGCAACGCGGAGTGCGGAACAGCCTGTAGACCCCGAAGGGCGTGCCCTGAAGCGCACAGTTGCGGCGTTGCACTTCTTGCCAAGGGCTACGGCCATCGCCTACATGGATGTAGGTGAGGAGCGTGAGCAGGGAGCGGAAGCTTTACCTGCGAAGCGCGTCTTGCACCTGTACGCTTCAGATCACGCAGAGGCCATATGCAATTGATCAGAGGTGCCTTAATTCGCTCTACGCGGAATTCACGCAATATAGTGCGCTGGGGACCGGTTAAGAAGCTACGACGCCTTCGGGAAGCCACTCAAACCTGTTACTGTGTTATCTATTCCAGCGATAAATGACCATCAGTCGATTCTGTTGTGTCGAAGCTTCCTGCATCGAGGCGAGCAAAATAGTCCCTTGCTACAGCCCGCACTTTTGGTGCCAGCACCAGAGTCGAGATCATAGTAGGAATTGCCATGGTGGCGTAGACACCATCAGAAAGGCTGATCACGGCATCCATAGAGGCAACCGCACCCACAGCAATTAGCGCCATATAGGCCCACAAATAATACTTTTGGCTGGCAGTCCCCACATGAAACCAGCAAATGCTGCCAATGCATTCTCGATCTGGATCATTACATTAATACCGTATCGCCAGCTGCTACATAAATTGTGCCTTAACTTGTCAATACAATCTTGCGTGCTATTTAACAGCCATTGGAACCGGCAATTGTAAAAGTCTGGCAGGATCCGCACCAGGCATTGGCACAAATTTCTGTGAACGGCCCAGCACATTATCCGCTCCATACCAATTTCCATTTACATCTACACCGAACTCATGCAGCTCCCCGAATTCACCTGGCTTATTGCCATGCGCATCCCATGAGAACAATCGATTGCCTTCAGTATCAAACTTGATAATCCGCACTGGTTGATTGTCAGATACCCACACATCCTGATTCTCGGTGATCAGAATGTAATTTGGAAAATTCAATTCTGGCCAGGTTGCCAGATGTCTTCCGTTAGGACCAAATACCTGTATGCGATCATTATTGCGATCGGCGACATAGATCCGGTCTTGATTATCAGCGGCTATCGAATGCACTGCATTAAACTGGCCCTCAGCGCTACCTCTGCTTCCCCATGCAGAAAGATAATTCCCGTCTTCATCAAACTTGATTACACGCGAATTTGTCAGACCATCCGCAACGACCATACTGCCATCACTGAGAAATGCAATATCCTGTGGTGTCCCCAGGTGGGTTTCATCGTTTGCGGTTTCATTCTCAATGCCCAGCGTCATCAATAATTCTTTGCCATCATTTGAGAAAGCATGAATCTGATGGCGCCCAGAGTTGACAACCCATACCCGTCTCTCAGGGTCGTAAGGGCTAATCGCTATCATGTGCGGTCCACCTGTGCCTTCAAACAAATAATCCCATTGATTCCAGTTCTCAATTAGTTTGCCCTCATCATTCACGACGAAGATGACATTTCTCATTTCGCGTATTGTGCCTCTTGGGGGTGACAGCGCAGACAGCCCTTCAACAGAACCGTAGAAATAGTCGAATCCCGCTGGCAATGGATCCGGAACGTGGAGTTCACCCCTCTGAATGACAAATATCCGCTCTGGGGACTCCACAAATAGCCCAGGATGCGAACCCCAGATAAAGCCCGGTTCTGAAAATGGCTCAAGCCATTCGGGCTCTGGCACATAGGGCGATTCTCCATGGTTCGCGTTGGGTGGATACAGATCTGTCCACGATTGAGCCAGGACAGGAGTTGTTGTAGCTGCTATCAGCAAGTAGCCTGTAGCAGTGAGAAATCTAAGTGAGCGCATAGTCAATTCTCTAGTCAGTTGCCCGTAAAAACGAAGCTGGGTGATCATATTAATTCCGCCAACACAACTATATTGAGCGGAATTAGCATTTGGTCACCAATCATCTCATTAACCCAGTAATATGATCAAGCACGACACCAGAGGTAGAACTTCAAACAGCGCTTACATAATTGTCAATACAATTAGTGATGCTTGCGTGTTACCTGCCGTCCACGGGAATTTCAAAACCATTGGCCTCAATAGCTGCTCGTGTCATTCCGATTACATTCACATCCAACTCAATGTCTTCCAGCGGTGCATCGGCTGAATCGGTTACTACTCTTACAATTGACTCAATGACGTCCATGCCTTGAAAGACCTGCCCATAGATTGTGTAATTGTTGTCCAGCCTGGGAATGCCTTCACGATCCTGAACAACATAAAACTGACAACCTGCCGATAGTTTTCGCGGATTGTTATCACGACCTGCCGCAAAAGCACCATAGACATGTTTCAAGTGGTCACGAAATTCGGGTTCTAACAGATGAATCGAATAGGCAAAGCCCTCCGGCGTGTCGGGGCATCCTCCCTGAGCCACGAAGCCCTCGATCACACGATTAAAAGTGTAGTCATCCCAATAGCCAGCCTCAGCCAATTCTATGAAATTGCTTCGATGTTGAGGCACGTCTTGGTACAAAAAGATTAGAATGTCTCCCAAAGCGGTTCTAATTTGTCCTACCTGGAATAACGGGGATGATGCCGAACAAGAATTCAGTATCAAAATCGAGAGAGCAATAAATGTAACTCGTTTTACGGGCCGATATTGTTTAGAGGATTCTGACAAGATAAAACAGGTCGATAAGAAGGTAACCAGGGATGATTTAGTTTTCATTGTAAAATTTAAATCCTTAGGTTGTTTGTAAATCCTGATTGTTAATTTGAATGTAAATCACCAGCCGAATTGTCGCAGAATGAAGTTTAACTGTCAGTATCCAGTTATACTGACTTATCGAAGGTTTGGGGAAACACGGGGGTGCCGAAGATGATATTGGGTAGCTGTTTATGCGGGCGCGTGCAATACGCCATTACCTGCGAGATCACTTCCATGGGACTCTGCCACTGTCACAACTGTCAGAAGTTCACGGGAAGTGCATTCACTCCTGCAGCCTGGATCACCTATGACAGTGTGGAATGGCGTGAGGGAGAGGAACATCTCACTAGATATGAGTCAAGTCCGGGCGTATTCCGCTGCTTTTGTCGCCATTGCGGGTCGAGCCTGATCGGTGTCGCCCCTGATCACAATATGGCAGGGGTTTACGCAGGAACCCTTGACGGTGACCACGGATTCGCGCCATCGATTCACATCTATACCAGCAGTAAAGCGCCCTGGTACCAGATTCAGGACCATCTGCCCCAGCTCCCGACCGAATGACGTCAGGCTAATTGCATCGTGTCACCCCAAAATCAAATTTCGGTAAAACAGCTTTAGAAATGTGTGTGATTTGACGGAGTTTTTGTCGATTTAACTTGTCATTACTTGCGGCTGGCATACGCAAAAATCTCACCCATCGAGCTTGAGATATTGCCGTCAAGTTTATTGTCTTCTAGCTTCAGCGCCACAATGGCAGTGCCACCCTGCTGGTCATCGGTTTCAAATTTCAGGTTCTCACCATCGAAGGACACATTCTCTAAGGGAGCCATACCAAATTCCGGTGCACCGATGGTGCCGGCTAGCCCCTCTTCGGACTCGGTAATGGTTAAATCGATCGCGAAGGACTGACCCTGAAAATCGATCTCCATGTTCCAGGCGCCCACTATCGCCGCATTGTCGGCGGCTATGGCGGTGCCAGCTAGTACTGTGAAGCCCAGGGCCGCCAGGATTGAAATGACAGATTTTAGCATTTGTGATTCTCCTGCTTGGATTCTAAGATTGGTTTGGCTATTGTTACAGGAGCACAAAATTATATGCAAGTACAAATTCACTCCAAATAGCTTTCCCACGGTCTGGGCCAGGAGCAGATAGTTTTGACTTAGTAGCCCAATTAACCCTGGTCGAGGTACTAGATCGTTCGCATTAATAAGCCGTAGTTTCTTGCTTCGTCGGGAAGATTGGGGATTTCAACGATATGTCCAGAGCCGGGGGCGATATCGATAGCTACCCCCTTTTTGTCCTGCAGTGACTCAAGCTTAAAGGCATGGTTGCCTGAAGGCGTCATTAGTTCCAGCTCATCACCAATTTGAAATTTGTTTTTGACATCGATCATTACCTTGCCTTGATCATCTGCAATCACTTCACCGACAAATTGCTGACGATTGGAATGAGAATAGTTCTCCTGGTATTGCTGCATTTCGTGTGGCAGGTGGCGTCGGTAGAATCCTTCCGTATAACCTCGATTGGCGAGGCTCTCTAATTCGGACATCAAGTTCATGTCGAAAGAGCGGCCGGCGCAAGCGTCGTCAATGGCTTTTCGATAGACTTGTGCTGTTCGTGCGACGTAGAAGAATGACTTGGTTCTTCCCTCAATCTTTAAGGAGCTGATACCCATATCGATTAGTTTATTTACGTGCTGAATGGCGCGCAAATCTTTGGAGTTCATGATGTAGGTGCCGTGCTCGTCCTCCCAGGCGGGCATTAATTCGCCGGGCCTCTCTTTCTCTTGCAATAGAAATATCTGATCTGTCGCCGGTGCACTGACCGCTATTTCTTTAGGTACGATGTTGCCCTCTGGCGTTTGTTCTGCAGGCGCTGTTTGATAGTCCCAGCGACAAGAGTTTGTACAGGCCCCCTGATTTGAGTCACGGTGAGTCATGTAGCCGGAAAGCAAACAGCGACCGGAGTAGGCGATGCACAATGCGCCATGTACAAAGACTTCTAATTCTATATCGGGGCATTGCTGACGAATTTCTTCGATCTCGTCCAGGGAGAGCTCTCGGGATAGGATTATTCGCGTCAAGCCAAGGTTCTGCCAGAATTTTACAGTAGCGAAGTTCACCGCGTTGGCTTGTACCGATAGATGAATTGGAACATCCGGCCATCTTTCACGAACCATCATGATAAGACCGGGATCTGCCATGATGAGCGCATCCGGTTGCATGTCGATTACCGGCTCCATATCTCGCAGGTAGGTATGAACCTTATTGTTGTGAGGTGAAAGATTGGAGGCGATGTAGACCAGTTTTCCCAGTTGAT
>Ga0187833_10003262_pt1 | contig 16589 bp, 15 predicted proteins | sample ETNtaG_37_FD_167968 | JGI IMG/M metagenome (GOLD analysis project Ga0187833, IMG submission 167968) | Marine microbial and viral communities from oxygen minimum zone, Eastern Pacific Ocean - ETNP2014_SV_400_PacBio MetaG (Illumina Assembly) | ecosystem: Environmental > Aquatic > Marine > Hypoxic...
TAAATTAAATTAAATCAATAAAGTTCTTCTGTTTACTGATGTTCCAAATTTTATTTGACAAAAGAAGTTTTTCAATTTTTTTTGCCGAATTTCCTTCACCAAAAAACTTTCTTTTGATAATTTTTCTATCCTTTATCTGGTCAATTGTTTTTATAATTTTTTTTTCATTAAAAAATATATTTTTAATAAGTTTTGTTTTTAACCTGTTGCTCTGTCTAGTTCCGATATTTATTGTTGTAATTCCATAGTAAGGAGCTTGCATAATGCCTGAGCTAGAATTACCTATTACAAATCTTGAATTTTTTAATAAAGTTAAGTAATGCTCAAATCTTATTGATTGAAAAATTCTAAATTTACTATTATTTTTTAGTTTATATATTTCCTCCAAAATTATTTCCGATCCAAGATCATTATTAGGAAATATTATTATATAATTTAAATTTGTTTTTACTAAAGCTGAAAAAAAAATTTTCGTTTCTCTTTCTAAATTTTTTATATTTGTTGTTACAGGATGAATGATTGCTATACCAAAATTATTAAATCTAATATTATATCTTTTTCTTGCTGACTCAATTTTTGGTAAATTTTTACTAAGGATTAGATCCACATCGGGTGAGCCGACTTCAAAAATATATCTTTTATTTTCTCCCATTTGTATCAATCTTTTTCTAGCCATTTTATTAGAAACTAAATGTAAATGTGATATTTTTGAAATAGAGTGTCTTAACATTTCATCTACTGTTCCACTAACTTCGCCACCTTCAATGTGAGCAACCAAATAATTATTAAGAAGAGAAGATAAAGCGCAAGCCAAAGGTTCTATCCTATCTCCATGAACAATCACTAAATCAGGTTTATATCTAATTAAAAAAGACGAAAATCCCCTCATTGTACTCATTAAAATCTCATCCATTCTCATGTTTTCAGTTTGATTACTATATCGATAAATTCCATTAATTTTATCTTTAACTATTTCACCATAAGTTAATCCGTATCGTTTCATATTATGCAATCCCGATACAAATACTTTGGAAATGAAACTATTATTTTTTTGGATTTTAATAATTAATGATTTTAACTTTCCATAATCTGCCCTTGTACATGTTACAAATAATATTTTTTTTTTCATTTAATGTATTCTTTCTTAATAAGATGATTTTTTTTTATATATTTTTTTGTTTTTCTTCCAATTAAGCTATAAATTTTATATGATGGAAAGTCTCCGGTACCTGGTCTTTTTGTTGTAAGGTTTTTCCAACTTAAAACTTCATTTTTATTTATATCTTTTTTTGATACAACAGAATGAAAGGCAAATCTTCTACTTTTGTCCTCCTCGGATATTATTTCTTTGTTGGAACTAAAGGCTTCATGAATTTTGATTGAAGCTGCAAGCAAATCTTTTAACTCCGTTTTGTCCATCGAACAAATAATATCTGGACCTTTTCTATTTTTTTCTATAACAAAATGTTTCTCAATAATTTTTGCACCCAAAGCCAAGGCAGCTATTGGAATAGTGTTCCCAATTGAGTGATCAGAGTATCCTATAATTGAACTTTTAAAAGTTTGAATCATTTTATTTAGTCGACCAAGTCTTATATATTTGTAGTCTACAGGATATAAATTTATACAGTGAAGAATTGCATGAGGAATTTTATGTTTTTTAACAATCCTGATCGTTTTTTTTACTGTTTCAAGACTGTTCATACCGGTACTTATAATCATTGGTTTTTTAAATGAACAAACATATTTAATAAATGGAATATTGCTACATTCGCCAGAGCCAATTTTAAAAATTTTCAGATTATTATCATTTAACCATTTTGCTGCTTTATAAGAAAAAGGGGTCGCAATATAGATTAATTTTTTTTTATCTATATATTTTTTTAGTTTTTTTTCGTCTTTTAAGGTTAACGAATTACTTTTAATTATTTCGTAAATATTTTTATTGGAGTTTCCAGGCTTAATTCTTTTAGCTTCCTCGCTCATCTCTTCATCGGGTAAATGAATTTGTACCTTCACAGCTTCCACTCCAGATTTTTTTGCACTATTAACAATTTTCTTCGCGATTTTTAGAGATCCAAAATGATTTATGCCTATCTCAGCAACTATTAAAGGTTTTGAATTTTTAGAAATAATTCTTTTTCCTATCTTAATCATTATTTGCTTTCCAATTTTTTTTTTATTTGTGACGCAAGACTCATATGATCTAATTTATGATATTTGAGAACCTCTTCAGATGTTCCGCAGGCAGGAAATTCATTTGGACCAAATTTTTGTAAAACTCGATTATTTAAAATCTTATTATTTGCCATAAAAGATATTATTAAATCCGAGAATCCTCCATTAATGTTATGATCTTCCAAAAAAAATAAATGTTTGATTTTTCCTATTGTTTTTTTTAACCATTTTTTGTTAAAACTGTTAATGCATGGCATATTAACTAACTTCAATTTAATATTTTGTTTTGATAATATTTTATATGTTTTGTATGCTTGATTTATCATTGTTTGACCATACGAAAAAACAATTCCATCAGAGCCTTTTGTCATTACTGAACCTTTGTTAGGTTTAAAATTATAGTTTTTTGGTAGGCCTAATGAACCTATGGGTGGTGGGCCAATTGACAGTCTTATTGCGCAATTATTTCTCTCCATATTTATACAATATTTTAAAATTTTTCTTGTCTCTAAAAAGTTATATGGATGATAAATTTTCATATTTGGAATGCTGGATAAAAGAGATATATCCCTTAAACTTTGATGAGATTTTCCTGCCCCGGCAGGTAAAATGCCAGCGTACAAGCACATATATATAATTTTAGTATTTTCAGTAGAATTATTGTAAATCTGTTCATTTGCTCTTGCTGTTAAAAAAGATGCAAAAGAATTAACAACTGGAAGAAGTCCCATTAATGCCAGGCCTCCGGCCATAGAAACCATATCTTGTTCTGCAATTCCGTTTTGAATAAATCTTTTTGGAAATTTTTGAGCAAATTTGTTCAAATTTGCATCATCAGAAAGATCAGCATCTAACAGAATAATTTCCTTTTTTTTCTCGCTTTGTTCAATTAAACAATCTGTGAATGAGTTGGCAATCCAATTATTTTTTTTTTTAGAAATATTCATTTAGTGAATTTCAATTAAGTTATCATTTGATTTTATTTCTTTTTCTTTATTAATATTAATAAATTTGGGAACAGATAATAAGTTATTATTGTATTTTAATTTTATCTTTTGAACTAACTCATCTTGAGCTCGAATAAAATCCTCATCATTTGGTGCGCCTGAGTGCCATGTATAAATTTTTTGTTTTTTCATAACTTTGGTATGTTCCATAAAAGAAATTCCTTTTCCTTTAATTGTATCAGCAATCAAAAGTTTTGGTTTATTTTTTATTTTGGAAATTTTATTTAAAACTTTATTTAATTTTTTAAAATCATGTCCATCGCACCTAGCAACAAACCAACCAAAGGTTTCAATTTTTCTTTTCAAGTTTTTTAGATCAATAATTTTTTTGACGAATTGACTACTTTGAATTTTATTGTGATCTATTATCACGATTATATCATTTAATTTTTGATGACTTATCGTTTGTAAAGCCTCAAATATTTGTCCTTCTTGAAATTCTCCATCTCCAGTGACAACGATAACTTTTCCACCTTTTTTTAAATATTTTTTTGCCCACAAAATTCCTTTGGCCTTGGATAATCCCATGCCCAAAGATCCAGTATTAGCTTCAATACCAGGTATTGAGATATCTGGATGACCATCCAATCCACCAACTCTTCTCAGTCTTAAAATTTTATTAAAGCTGATTATTCCAAGAGAGTACAAAATACTATATAGCGCAGGAACGTCGTGCCCCTTTGAAGAAAAAAAAATATTTCTAGAATTATTTTTTATATTTTTTTTACCTGTTTTATATTTAAAGAATTTTATCCATATAAAAATATCAATAGCACTTAGGCTTGCGCCTATGTGTCCAGATCCAGCTTTTTTGATTATTGCAATTGTATTTAATCTATGAATTAACGCCAAAAATTTAGCCTTTGTGTAATCGTTTAATTTTGAATTTAAAATTTTTTTAACTTCTTTATAAGGAACAAAGAATATTTCTGGATTCATTTATTTTTCCTAAAAAAATTTGGGTCAGACCAGTTAATGTAAGAAAGATTCGGAATGATATTTATTTTGTTCATAAACCAGTAAAAGTTTCCAGAGGGGCCATTCTTGGAAAGAGACGACAAATATTTTATTGTTGGCATTGACAATGAAGTTGAAAGTTTATTTGTTGGAAACATTGCTGTTTTACAAGGTCCAGGACTCATAGTATTAACTTTTATATTATAGCCCTTTATTTCTTTTGTTAGAGTTTTTGCCAGGGTATTTAGAGCAGCCTTAGAGGCAGAGTAAGTAGAAAATGTTTCAGCACAATTTACTGATCCACCTGATGAAATATTAATAATTCTTCCATAATTTTTTTTTTTCATTATCTTCGAAACTTCTTTTAAAAAAATTATTGGAGCAAAAAAATTTATCTGAAAAGTTTTTTCTAGATCTTTATATTTTAAATGTTCGATTTTTGACGACTTTACTATTCCAGCATTATTTATTAAAATGTCAATTTTTCCAAATCTTTTAATAGTTTTTTTTATGAAATTTTTGATATCTCTTTCTTTAGATACATCTGCCTTTTGAAAAAAAACCTTTGCCTTATTTTTATATATTTTTTTTAATTTATGTAATCTTCTAGCACATATAGATAAATTGGCATTTTCTTTTATAAATTCTTTTGCAATTCTATGGCCTAAACCAGAGCTTCCGCCGGTTATAACTACCACTTTATCCTTAAATAATTTTTTTCTTTTTTTTACCAAGCTGTCCATCCACCATCAATAATCAAATTGGAACCAGTCATATAATTGGAAGCATCACTTGCCAAAAATAATATTGAACCATTATAATCTGACCATCTAGCCATTCTACCAAGTGGAACTTTTTTAATATATTTTTTAACAAACTTTTTTTCTTGGAAATCAAAAATACCCCCTGGTGTTAGGCAGTTAACTCTTATTCCATATTTTCCACAGGTTGTAGCCAGATATTTCATAAGTCCGAGTAACCCGCTTTTGGTTGAAGAGTATGAAACAGGTGTGATTAAGGAATATTTTCCACCATAAATATTGTTTTTGCTTTTTAAATTTTCGTAAATACTTAGATCTGGTCCAACAATTCCATATGTAGAGAGTATGATGATTATATTGCCGGGTATTTTTTTTTTCTTAAAATGATTAATTATATACTGACAAGTTAAAAAAGCCCCGGTCAAATTTGTCTTTAAAACTTTTTCCCATGTATTTAAATTATATTTTTCAAATTTTTGGTAGTAATTTTTTGGTTTTGAATAAACGTTGTAAATTAAAACATCTATTTTTTTTTCTTTTTTGATAATTTTTTTAAAATTTAACAAAATATTTTTTTTTGAATCCACATCACATTTTTGAAAAATGATATTTTGATTATTTGTTTTTTTTTTTATTTTATCCAATAAATAAACTCTTGCTCCAGCCGATACCAGTAATTGCGAAAAATTAAAACCTAATTTACCAGTACCACCAAAAATTATAACTTTTTTATTTTTCATAGAAAAAATATTTTTATAATCAAATTTATTTTGTGGGCTATTCATACAGTTTAATTTTTTTTATTTAAATAATAACAAATTCTATCAATATCATCATTGGTATCAATATCTATTGAACGTTTAACTGGAGTTTTAAAAATCAATGTTTTTTTTGGAATTCTTTTCTTTTCCAAAAAAATTGCTTTTCTAGAATAAATCCACACAATGGTGTTTATCTCATAAACCATTGGCACACGTTGCCTAGACCCTGGATCTTTCTTATGATTTTTGCTTAGCTGATAATATTTGCCCCTTTTTTCTACCATGCTAAAATAAGGATTATGTTGTCCTTCGTGAACTGACAATAGTAGATCTGGTTTTTTTTTGTTGAAAACCTTTATTGCATTTTGAATATCATTTATAGATCTTAATGGTGAGGTAGGATCGAAAATAACTATTTTTGAAATTTTTTTTTCTTCTGTTTTTTCAAAAAAGTTAATTGCATTTCGAATTACAGGTAACATAGGAGTATTATTTTTTGCCAAGTTGTTATTTCGTCTTAATTTAATTAACTTACTGTTTTTATTAGTTAAGTTTAAAATTTTTACACTGTCAGATGATAAAATGACTTTATCAATCGATTTACACTTCAAAGCTAATTTGATAGCAGTTTTTGCTATTTCTTCATTTTGGATTTTTATTAGATTCTTTCCCCTTACACCAACAGAACCTTTTCTTGCTGCAACAAGTCCTAATGTGATATTCTTAACCTCATGGTTTTTGCTATTTTTTTTATTGCTCATCTATTCGCAATTTTTTCAATAATTTTAACAGAAAATCTTCCTGTGCTCAATAATTGGACATATTTTTTTTTAATTCACACGTAAAGAATAATATGTATGTTATAAATTATTGATAGTTAAATTATTAAACTGTTTGACCTCAAGACGAAAAATGTAATATCACTAAGTTTCTATAACAAAAAAAATGGGAATAAAAGTTTTATTTATAGATCCAAATATCTTTGGAATGAACATGCTGACCCCAGCAATTGCTTTGTTTTCATCCATCTTAAAAAGGAAAGGACATAATGTAGAACTTTTTGACACGACCTATTATCCTTTAAACGAAACTCTAGATTTTGATATGGATTCAGGAACACGTAAAATGGAAAAATTAGAAGTTGTTCCCTATGATATGGCAAGCAGAGGAGTAAGTACAAAAATTTCTAATTGGCGAAATGATATTCAGAAAAAACTTAGAGAGTTTGAACCTGACTTAATTGCAATGTGCGAAACCGAATCCATTTGGGATCTTAGTATAATAATTTTAAATGAGATAAAAGACTACAAAGTTAAAAATAATGTTCCAGTCATAGTCGGAGGAGGTTTGGCAACCTTTGCTCCCGACTTAGTTGCCAAGAATGAATATGTTGACTTAGTTTGTGTTGGAGAAGGAGAAAATGCACTGGTAGATTTATGTGATAAAATTCAAAATAAGCAAGACTATTCTAATGTAACTAATTGTTGGGTTAAAAAAGATGGAAAGGTGATCAAAAAAAATTCTATTTCAAAACCTGTGGATATAAATCAAAACCCAACAATTGATATAGGAATTTTTGAAAAAAGAAGATTGTATAGACCTATGGGTGGAACTGTATATAAAATGTTTCCGGTTGAGACAATCAGGGGGTGTCCATATACATGTAGGTACTGTAGTTCTCCCGATATGATGAACTTATATAAAAAAGAAGGAAGAGGAAGTTACTTTAGAAAAAAAAGAATGGATTTAGTATTAAAAGACCTTAAACATTTTAAAAATAACTTGGGCGCAGAATATATATATTTTTGTGCAGATACTTTTTTAGCAATGAATAAAAAAGAGTTTGAAGAATTTTGCGATATGTATTCAGAAATAAGATTGCCATTTTGGATTGAAACCAGACCTGAAACTGTTGATGATTTTAATTTAAAGAGAATGGCAGAGATAGGCCTTGATAGAATATCTTTTGGAGTTGAACATGGCAATGAAGAGTATAGAAGAAAAATTCTTGATAGAAGATGGAAAAATCATGACATCATTAACGCGCTTAAGTTACCACACAAATATGGTATTAAGTTTAGTGTATATAACATAACAGGTCTTCCGCATGAAACCAAAAAACTTGCATTTGACACCATAGAGCTTAATAGAAATATCGACTCTGATAATGCCAACATATGGACTTTTACTCCTTTTCACGGAACTCCACTTAGAAAAGTATGCGAAGATTTAGGATATTTAAAACACGAGACAATAACGAAAACAATGACTGCTGATGATACTCAAATAGTTATGCGTCAGTATCCGCCTCATGAAATTAAAGAAATAATTAAATGTTTTAATTTATATGTAAAATTTCCTAAAAATAGATGGAAAGAAATTGAAAAAGCAGAAAAAAATGATGCTGAAGGAAACAAAATATTTAAAAATTTACAAGCAGAATATCTTGAAAAATATATGCCAGCACCCAATGCAAATCCTACTGGTGGCATAGAAGATTTTAAATTTCATAAAAAAACTTCTAGCAATATATTAAAAAATTGATAATCGGATGAGATGTGAAAAAATAAAAGTAGAAGCTTCTTTAAAATGAAAAATTAAATTTCACGAAGATAGTAGAAATAAATAAATTTATAATTTTTGAATTTCATCCAGAAAAAAGTAACAAAACGAAATTGATTTTTTTAAAACAATTAACAAATAGTTAATTATAATAAATGAAGAACAAAAAATATTTAGCTTGGTTTTTTACTGGAGAATCTCTGAATAAAGCATTTGTAGTAAATTCATTACTAATAAATCAATTGTGCAAAAATTTTGAAAAAATATACTTTATAAATATGGACAAATTCATATTATTTACTGATGCGTGTTCTTGTGAAAGAAAATTTGATATCGAAGTGGATAAAAATTTTGAAGTTCCTAGCAATATTGAAGTTTTTGTTCCAAAAACAATTAAGAATTTTGAAGATTTTATGATTGGTAAGGAATTAATAGCTATAAATTGTATTAAACGGACACTTTCTTTTCTGAAAATTAATTTTTTGCTAGCAAGACACCAAATTAAACATGTGCAGTTACATAATATAGGTTTTTATAACACAAGCTCAAAGCTTCGAAATAAATCTTTTTGGAAAAGTTTAATTTTTAAATTAAATAAATATTATGGTCATAAACTAACCGTTTTGTTAAGTAATTTTGGATTGGTATCCAAAATGCAAATAAGATTTACATCCATTCCAGAAATTATAAATCTTATAAATAAAAGTTTTATAAAAAAAATATTATACAATTTAAAACTTTATTATGCAAAAGAATTAGTCCTTGTGAACAGCTCCCAATTCGATGAATTTAAAAAAAATAAAATAGAAGTCATTGAAGATAAAATTGTTTTATTAGACTATAATTATAATCACGGCGATGTTGTTGCTTACGGGGGAAAGATTGATAAAGCAAAAATTGAGAAACATTATTATTATTTAAACAAATTAATTAATAATTTTTCGAATATATATAATAAAAAAGTTACTGTTTGTTTGCATCCAAGTGATAATCTAGAATTTAAAAGAAAATATTATCCTAATTTAAATGTTGTCCAATATCAAACTAAAGAAAATATTTGTAAAGCTTTTTTAGTTCTGTTTTTTGATTCAAGTGCAATAGTACAAGCAATTTTACTCAAAAAAAGAATTTTAACTCTAATTTCAAATGATATGGGAGAAAATGTAATAAATCATAGTCTAGAGTTTATTAAAAAAGCAGGAACATTAAAAATTAATATTGAAGATACAATAAATTTTGATAAGGATAAATTTTTATCCAAACTAGATAGTGCTAAAGAAAATTATCCAAACTATATTAAATCGTACGTAGCTCCAGATGGTGACAACGTAAGCTACGAAAAGATAATTAAGATTTTAAAAGAAAGGTTTTTCAAAGATACTTAAAAAAAATTTAAATGTGAAAATATTGTATATTATAAAATAATATATTAGTTCTGTGATTGATTAATCTATACTATTTAATTTTAATTAATTGCTACTATTACACTAGTAAAAGTAAATATGTTCAATAATTGAACTTAAAAGCACTTTATTATTACCGTTGATGACTTGATTTATTTAATGAATTGTATAATTTTATTTTATGGCTTCGAGAATTTTATTTGTTGTTTACGATAATGGCGCATATGACCAGGTATTTCCGATGGGTGTGGGTACCATTGCGGCAGTAGCAAAGCAACAAGGTCATGAAATTTCAATTTGGCAACAAGATATACATCACTGGCCGGACGAAAATTTAACCGATTATTTAGATAAAAATAAGTTTGATGTAGTTGTTCTGAGTATAATAGGTGGTTATTACCAGTATCAAAAAATGAAAGGTTTGTCTAAAGCTATAAATAGATCAAAGCAAAGACCATTTTTTATAATGGGTGGGTATGGACCAACCCCTGAACCAGAATTTTTTTTAAAGAAATCTGAATGCGATGTAGTTTGTATGGGTGAGGGTGAAATTACAATTAAAAAATTAATGGATGCAATTGAAAATAAATCGTCTCTAAAAAATGTTCCAGGAATTGCTTGGTTAGAAAACGGAAAACTTAAACAAACACCAAGAGCTCCTACGATTGAGGATTTGGGTTCACTTCCACGGATTCCTTATGAATTATTTCCAATGGATATTTATAAGCTTATGAGGGCTCCAAATTGTTCATTGACTGATTTCTGCTTTCCTATGATGTCAGCAAGGGGCTGCACGTTCAAATGTACATTTTGTTATCGTATGGATCCTGGTTATAGAAAAAGAGATCCTGAAGAATTACTAGATGAAGTAGAGATGTTGTACAAGGACTATGGTATTACTCGTGTTTCATTTTATGATGATCTGCTAATGGCTTCCGTAGATCATACAGAAGCAGTCTGTAAAGCTATGCTTAAGAGAAATTTGCCTGTGGAATGGGACTGCTGCGGTAGACTGAACTATTGCAGTAGAGAATTGTTGCAATTGATGAAAGATTCGGGATGTAAGTTTATTATATATGGAATTGAGTCCATGAATCAAAAAGTTTTAAATAATATGAAAAAGGGCCTGAGACCAGAGATGATAATTTCTGGGATAGAACAAACTTTAGAAGTTGGTATAAGTCCAGGAATAAACTTTATTTTTGGCAATAAAGGTGATAACAGAGAAACTCTCAAGGAATGTGTTGACTTTTTAGTAAAATATGATGACTTTGCACAAAAAAGAACCATAAGACCAGTAACACCTTATCCCGGTTCGCCACTTTATTATGATGCAATAAAACTTGGACTTTTAGATAAAAATAATCCAGCTGAAGATTTTTATGAAAATAAACATACAAATTCTGATTTACTCTGTTGTAATTTTACTGAACTAACAGATAGGGAATTTTATGATGCTTTAAAATGGGCAAACGGAACTTTAATGAAAAACTATTTTAATAAACAAAAAGTTGGCACTTTAAAACAGATAGATCATCTATATGATAATTTAGATGCATCATTTAGAGGTTTTCGACATTATTCAGGTAACAGTAGGGGAGAAACTTCATTAAAGGATTCTTTTAGAACTTCCAAAAACGAGAAAGTGAATAAACAAAATAAATTAGTTAATTGGGAAAATACTCTAAATAAAAATGCAGATGCCGCAAGATTTTCTCAGCAACAAGATGAATCAACAAATTGTGAAAAAAGTATGGATAGTTATCATATTTACCTAAAAAATAAAGAAATCACCAAAGAACAAAAGTCAAAAAAATCAACATAATATTAGAACAAACCTACTTCTTTGCGCAATATATAATAAATTTTTTAAATATAATATGTAGTAGCTTGCATGTACTTTACAAAAAGTAATAATTTTTTTCACGGCGTTATGTTTCATCATTTTCATAATGATAAACTACATAAAAAAGGTCAAGGTTCAATTTCGCAGGATGATTTTTATAAACTTCTCAAATTTATTGGTAGAAACAATATACTTGACGCCGATGAATTTTTATTAAGATTTAAAGACAATAAATTAACAAATAAAAATATATGTTTAACTTTTGATGATTCTTTAAAATGTCAATATGACATTGCCATTCCTGTAATGAGAGATTTTGACATCAGGGCATTTTTTTTTGTTTATTCTTCAGTTTTTACTAAAAGCCCTGATCTATTAGAAGTTTATAGATATTTTAGAACGAATTTCTTTAAAGATGTTGTCGAATTTTATCAAAATTTTTATGAAATTTGTAATGAAAATTTTGATAATTTTTTTAATGAAAAGAAAAATATAATTGAAAAAAAAAAAAAAGAATATCCATTCTATTCGTTGGACGACATTAAATTTAGGTTAGTTAGGGATGAAATTTTGAATAAAGAAGTTTACCAAAAAATTATGTTTAAAATGTTTGAGCAAAAAAAATTTAACCCGAAAAAGTATTATGAAGCTTTGTTTTTATCTAAATCAAACTTAATTAAAATAAAAGAACTTGGACATATAATTGGCTTACATTCACATTATCATCCTATGATGTTGGAAAGATTCAATTATGATGAACAACTAAAAGAATATACTGATAATTTGAATATACTTTCTAATATATTAAATTGTAAAACAAAAAGTATCGTATCCATGTCTCATCCTCGTAACTCATATAACAGCAATACATTAAAAATATTGGATACTTTAGGTATTGAAATAGGTTTTAGAAATACAATGTTAAGTAACAATATGAAAAAAATTAACAATTCAAAATATGAAATAGCGCGTCATGATCACGGAGAAATTATGAAAATGATAATTTAATGAAGATTACAGTATTTACATCAAATCAATCAAGACATAACTATTTAGTAAATCTTTTATCAAATATAGTGGATGAGCTTTTTGTGATTCAAGAAAATACACCAAATCTTTTAGGTTCAATTCCTATTCATTATCCTTCTACAAAAATAATGAAGAGTTACTTTTCAAAAGTAACAAATGCCCAAAAAAAAATTTTTGGTAATGCGCATATAAAAAAAGGAAATAAAAATATAAAAATATTTCCTCTTAAATTAGGTGAATTAAACAAATGTTCATTAAAAATACTAAAAGATTTTTTAAATAGTGATGTTTATATAGTTTATGGAGCAAGTTACATTAAAGGAGAACTAGTAGAATTTTTAATTCAAAACAAGGCGATTAATATACATATGGGTGTTTCACCATACTACAGAGGAAGAGATTGCAATTTCTGGGCATTATATGATGGAAATTCACATTTGGTAGGCTCAACAATTCATTTGCTTTCAAAAAGATTAGATAGTGGTTCGATTCTATATCACGCGCTATCAGAAAAAGTTTCTGACCCATTTATTTATACAATGTCTACTGTCAAATCTGCCTTTCACTCTCTTAAGGCTAGAATAGAGGACAAATCTATTTTTAAAATAAAAGAGCAAACACAAGATAAATCTAAACAGATTAGATATTCAAAAAAAATAGAATTTACAGATAAAGTTGTAAAAGAATTTTTAAATAAAAAAATTGATATAAAAAAGATAGTTGATTTGTCATTGTTCAAAGATCATTATTTATTAAAAAAAAATAATTTTTGTATTTAGGAATAAATTTATATGAAAAATAATAAAAAAACTGGAAAATATGGTTTACCATTAGAAGTAAAATATTGTGTTAAATGCAATGTTACAAATCAAAGACCAACATCTATAAATGAATATCAACATGATAAAAATACTCATCAAATACCAATTAATTTTGACAAAAATAATGTTTGTTATGCTTGTAGAGTTATTGAAGAAAAATGGGCAGGTACAGTAGATTGGAAAGAAAGGGAAAAAGAACTAATTGATCTTTGTGATAGATATAGAAATTTTAAAGGTCAATATAATTGTTTAGTAGGTGGAAGCGGTGGAAAAGACAGCGCGTTTCAGTCTCACGTACTTAAGTATAAGTATGGAATGAGACCACTTACAGTGACATGGGCGCCGCACGTATATACTGATATTGGTTGGAAAAATTTCCAAAATTGGATACATATTGGTGGCTTTGACAATTATTTGTTTACGCCAAATGGAAAAATTCATAGATATTTATCAAGAAGAGCGACAATAAATATTCTTCACCCATTTCAACCTTTTATAATAGGACAAAAAAATTTTGCTCCTAAACTAGCTTATTTGTACGACATACCCTTAATTTTTTATGGTGAGTCTTTGTCGGATTATGGAACCAAACTAGGTAATGTGAAGAAATTTTCAGAAAAAATCGAAGACTCTCATCCTGGATTTACTCAGGATCCCATATCATCTATGGAAATTAAAAATGTCAAGTTGGGAGGGGAACCAATATCTTGTCATATTGAACAAGGCTATAATATCAATGATTTTGAATGCTATCTTCCTTTAGACATTAATAAATTCAACGAAAAAAAAATTGAAACACATTTTCTAGGTTATTATTTAAAATGGATACCACAAGAAAATTTTTATTATGCAACCGAAAACACTGGTTTTCAGGTAAATAATGAAAGAGTAGAAGGAACCTATACAAAATATGCAGGTATTGATGATAAAATTGAGGGTTTTTTCTATTATACCGCACATATAAAATTTGGTTATGGAAGAGCAATGTCAGATTCTACAGTAGAAGTTAGAAATGGACATATAACAAAAGAAGAAGGACTAGGATTGATAAAACAATTTGATGGAGAGTTTCCAAAAAAATATGAAAAAGAGTTTCTAGAATATATTTCTATGAGTAGAGATGAATTTGATGAATTATGTGATAAGTTTAGACCTGATCACATATGGGAAAAAAAATCAAATCGTTGGAAATTAAAAAATCCCCCTTGGGAATATTTTGAAAATAATAATTAATAAATTTGATAAAAAGAATAATAGCCAGACTGGATATAAAAAATAACTTTTTAGTTAAAGGTATGCACCTAGAAGGATTAAGGATACTTGGATATCCTGAATTTTTTGCTGAAAAATATTTTGAAGAAAATGTAGATGAGATAATTTTTCAAGATGTTGTTGCAAGCTTATACAAGAGAAACCAGTTAAGTTCTCTAACTAATAAAATTTCAAAAAATATATTTGTACCAATTACCGTTGGGGGCGGCATAAGAAATATTAATGATATTAAAAAAGCACTGGTTAATGGAGCCGATAGAGTATCAATCAATACTGCCGCTGTGAATGATAAAAAATTTATTAAAGAATCGGTAGAACTTTTTGGTTCCTCAACAATTACAATAACGATTGAAACTTTAAAGGTTGGAGAAAAATATAAAGTATTCACAGATAGTGGAAGAACCGAAACAAACATTGATACTTTCGACTGGATTAAGGAAGTACAAGATATGAGAGTGGGAGAAATTATTCTAACCTCAATTAATAACGAAGGCACAGGCAAAGGTTTTGATCTAGATTTATATAAAAAAGCATCAACGATATGTAAAATTTCCTTATTAGCGCATGGTGGAACAAGAAATTTAGAAGATGTTTATAAACTTTTTTTGAACACCGATATTGATGGAGTTGTTGTAGCCTCGGCGTTTCATTTTAATTATTATAAAGAACTACTAAATAAGAAAGAAATATTACTTCAGGGAAGTACCGATTTTTTAAAAAATAAAGATAAAAAAAATATATTTTTCTTCGGAATTCAAGATCTAAAAAAATATTTAAAATCAAAAAATATAAATATAAGATAATGAAAAAACCTTTGGTTGGGATAATTGATATGTCTACCAATAATATTTTAAGCATTAAAAGAGCTCTAGAATACATAGGTTTTGAAGCTATTATTATTAATGAGCAAATAAATGTAGAAAAGTTTGATTTATTAGTGCTTCCAGGAGTAGGCGCCTATCATGAAGCCATGAAAAAACTTAGAGATACGAAACTTATATTGTTGATTGAACAGGCCTTAAATAAAAATAAGAATTTTTTAGGTATATGTCTTGGTATGCAACTTTTGTTTGAAGAAAGTGAAGAGTTTGGTTTTACAAAAGGCATTGGTTTTTTTAAAGGAAAGGTTAAAAATTTTAATAAGTTTAATGTTGAGAAACAAACATTTATAGGTTGGAATAGAATAAAATTTGAAACAAAACAATTATTAATTCAAGAAAAATCTATAGAAAAAGATTTACAAAACAGTGCTTTTTATTTTGTCCACTCTCTTTTTGTAAATTGTGAAAATAAAGAAATAGAAGCAGGAGCTTCTTTCAATGGAGACTTGAATTTTTCAAGTATAGTAAAAAAAGATAAAGTTATTGCCTTTCAATTTCATCCAGAAAAAAGTGGCAATAGCGGATTGATTCTATTGAAAAACCTATTTGAAAATTTATTACAATAACCCCAAAAAATACTTTTTAAAAACAAAATTGGCAAAAAAAAATATTAAAAGATTCACCTTAAGAAAAAATATACTAGGTTATGAAAATTTATTTAACAAATTGTGAATTAAAAATTAATCATACCTTTATTTTTTTATTATTTGAATTATCGCCTGAGGCCCTCTTTGTGCAAATGCCAAGTATTTGTATTCATCGTCATTGAATGTTTCTTTTAATGCCTTATATTCTCCAAATTTCCAACCACTAAAATTATATAACTCGTCAAACAAAATTACGGCATTATTTATTAAATAAGGCTTAATTTTTTGTAATACATATTTTGTAGTTTTATATGTATCCATATCCATATGAACAAAATTTATTTTCAGATTTTTATTTTTTTCAATAAATATTGGTAGTGTATTTTGAACCCATCCTTTAATAGGTATTACGTTTTTTGGCAATTTAGGAACAATTCCTTTTAAATTAAAAAGCCCTTTTTTTGAATTAGTTCCAATCCAATCTTCTTTTAAGCCTTCAAAACTATCAAATCCATGAATTTTAT